>Ga0247611_10003219_pt1 | contig 24584 bp, 24 predicted proteins | sample 177DNAGHGhighgp2_FD_192422 | JGI IMG/M metagenome (GOLD analysis project Ga0247611, IMG submission 192422) | Sheep rumen microbial communities from Palmerston North, Manawatu-Wanganui, New Zealand - 1770 DNA GHGhigh gp2 | ecosystem: Host-associated > Mammals > Digestive system > Stomach > Rumen... | reverse complement strand
GAATATCAGCATGGTAACTGACCCGAATGTTATCGAGACTTTTTACTCAAGACTATCGGCTTACGAGAATGGAGCCAAAGAAGTGGATATCATTAAGACTACAGACTCTGTTGAATTCAACAATTGGTATCTTAAACATCTAAAGAATGGTGATGATATTTACGTCCATTTTGACCCAAAAACAGGCATTTATTACGGAGAAGCCTGTCCTCATGAAGGCAACAAAAGTGCTGGTATAAAGAGGAGTAAATAACCGTCCAATTTTACATCCTAAGAGCAGGGGGACTCCATTGTGAAGCCCCCCCCGCTTGTTTCTACCCAATAGTAACAGCCTTTGTTCCGAGAGGGATATTTTTGCGGCGGGGGCAATAGAATGGGGTTTTCTGCGTTATGAGATTGATGGATGCACAGAAGCCATTTGTAATAGCAGGACCGTGTAGTGTGGAGTCGCGAGAGCAGCTCAACACCGTGGTGTCGTCACTGGCTCAGATGCCGCAGGTGTCGATGGTGCGCTGCGGTGTGTGGAAACCCCGCACCCGCCCAGGCGGTTTTGAAGGGTTGGGAGAGAAGGCTTTACGTTGGATTTCCGACCTTACTCAAAAACTGCGGGCTGAGGGGCTTCGCCCGCTGCCTTTTGCTTGCGAGGTAGCTACGCCCCAACACGTGGAGTTGGTGATGCGATACGGACTTTCGGCCGTGTGGATTGGCGCCCGAACCACTGCCAATCCTTTCATGGTGCAGGAATTGACCGAAGCCATACGGGGTACGGGTCTGACGGTACTGGTGAAAAATGCACCCAGTCCCGACGTGCGCCTATGGATGGGTGCAATCGAACGTTGCAGACAGGTGGGTCTGTCTGAGGTAATTGCCGTGCACCGGGGCTTTGACGTACTGAAAAATGGCGGCTATCGCAATCACCCCCTCTGGGAGGTGCCTATTGAACTGCGCCGCGTTATGCCCGATATTTCCATCGTAACTGACCCCAGCCATATTGCAGGCCGTCGCGAACTATTGCAAGAGGTGGCTCAATGGGCCATGGACTTGGGTTTCGACGGGCTAATGTTGGAGGTTCACCCTCATCCCGATGAAGCTTTGACCGATGGACGCCAGCAGATTACCCCTGAAGGTTTGAAGGAACTGCTAGGCAAGCTGGTCCTGCGTCAGACAGATGGGGGTATGGCAGATAAGGAGTTGCGCCTGATGCGCGGTCAGATAGACCGTATCGATGACCAACTGCTGCGGCTGCTGGCCTCAAGGTTGGAGGTGTCGGGTGAGATAGCCCGTGTGAAGGCTCAAAGCAATTTGGCTGTTTTCCAGCCCAAACGATGGGAGTCGCTGTTGCAGCAGCGGCTGTCTACAGCAGAAGAGTTGCATTTGGAGCCAGAATTTGTGAAGGGGATTTTTGAAAAAATCCATGCTGAGAGTGTAAGGGTGCAGCAGGAACGGTTAAGCAGAGCTGAAAAAGACGTAGAGAAGAGTGAATAACTTGATAACACTATAGTATTATGAAAATCCGTTTTTTGAAAATGAAAGACTGGCTGCTGATGACGGCTATGGGATTGCTGGGACTGACCTCGTGCCACTGCGGCAAAGAGGTGGCTCAGGAGCCACAGCAGCCGGCCAAGCCCGAAAAAGACCAGGTCGAGACCTTTGACCCCGGCAAGATGGCTGTCATGTACGGTGTGCCCCAGATGGACTTTGAAGTGAAGGGCAGAGTGACTGACGAACAGGGTAAACCGATCAAAGGTATGCAGGTGATTTTGGTGAACCAGACGGTCGACATTTCACCCGAGTATTTCCAAGAGGATAACCCCTACGTGCAGGACTATATCCGCAACTATTCGGACACTACCGATGCCGAGGGACGCTTTGAGACGCAGACGCGCGACGTGCCAGTAGAGACGCAGCGTGTGTTGGTGCGCGACATTGACGGCGACAAGAACGGCCACTATGAGAATCAGATGATTGAGGTGAAGTTCACTTCGGAAGACCAAACTGAGCAGGGCTCGAAATGGTATCAGGGCAAGAGGTCGAAAGAGGTGAACATCACTATGGAGAAGAAGTAACCCAAAACAGATGGATCTGAGGCAGGAAGTTTGGAGGCAGTATAGGCACAACCAAGCCCAGCTGCATCCGCTGCGGACACTCTTTTGGGAGTGTACGCTGCGGTGTAATATGCGTTGCCGCCACTGCGGTAGCGACTGCAAGGTGAGCACCATTACGCCCGATATGCCGGCGGCCGATTTCTTCAAGGCGGTGGACGACATTACGCCTCATGTGGATCCGCACAAGGTGTTTGTGGTATTCACCGGGGGCGAGGCTTTGCTGCGTCCCGACATTGAGGACTGCGGGTTGGAACTCTACCGCCGCGGCTTCCCTTGGGGAATGGTGACCAACGGTTTCCTGCTGAACGAGCGTAGGCTAGACGGTCTGCTACGGAGCGGCATGCACTCGATTACTGTCAGTTTGGACGGTCTGCAGGAGGAGCACGACTGGATGCGGCAGACGCCTCACGGCTTTGAACGGGCGTCGGAGGCCATAAGGCTGCTAGGTCAGACCCCCGACCTGCTTTGGGATGTGGTCACCTGTGTTAATCCTCGTAACTATCACCAGTTGGAGGCAATTAAGGAGCACCTAATAAGGCTGAACTGCAAGCGCTGGCGTGTCTTTGCCATCTTTCCCATGGGCCGCGCAGCCCACGACCCAGAGCTGCAGTTGAACGACAAGCTTTTCACCGGGGTGCTGGAGTTTGTAAAGAAAACTCGTGCCGAGGGACGTATTATATGCAATTATGCCTGCGAGGGCTACTTAGGCCCATACGAGCGCGAGGTGCGAGACTACTATTTCAACTGCCGAGCCGGAGTGGAGGTGGCGTCGGTGCTATGCGACGGAAGCATCTCAGGCTGCACCAGCATCAGGAGCAATTTCCACCAGGGCAATATCTATCTGGACAATCTGTGGGAGGTGTGGGAGAACCGTTTCCAACCTTTTCGCGACCGCCGTTGGGCTAAGAAAGACCAATGTGCCCATTGCAAGTCGTGGCGCTACTGCGAGGGAAACGGGATGCACCTATACGACGACGAGGGAAAACTAGTCTCGTGTAGTTTGAAGCGGATTTGCCATTAAGGTTTTACTATCGCCACTGGAGCCTCTCCGCAATCCGAAGTTCAGTGCCCAGAATTAGGTCGACTCCTCAGTCTTAATAATTCGGAGCAAAGATGATATGTCAGGTTCGTCAGCAGGGAAGCGAATTTGAGCCATGCGATAAAAGGGCATGCGTTGGGCTAGTTGGCTCTCAATGAATGCCTGAAACTCTTCGGGACTTTTGTTGGCCAAAACAGGGCGTATTTTTTTAGAGGCATGGGCGCGCTGTACGATTTTGGCCACACTTACGTTTAAAAAGACCGAAACGCCGTGGGCGTTAATCCACTCCATGTTGTCGAAATAGCATGGAGTTCCGCCACCAGTGCTGATAACGGCGTTGTCCATCATTTCTGTGCTGTGAAGCATCAATTGCTCCAACTTACGGAATGCATCCTCACCATAGCGGTTGAAAAAGAGCGGAATAGAGGTATGGTAACGTTCCTCGAAGAGTTGGTCGAGATCGACAAAACCGAAACCAAGCTGCTGGGCAAGCGAACGTCCCACGGTGGTTTTTCCGCTGTACATATAGCCGAGGAGGTACAGTTTCATGCGCTTTTTATTTGTGCCGGGGGGAGGATTTGTGCCGCCGTTCACGCAGCTGGTCAATTACCCACGAGGGAATATTGGAACGGTAGCGCGTTATGAGCGTGGGGTCTTCAATCAGGGGTATGCCGCCATGTGTGCTGACCACTTGTCCATCAGAGATGGTAAGGAGGGGAAAAGTGCGTTTGGCATTGCCGGCAAAGATGCCCAAGGCACCATTGACATTGCTGTAGACCTCGGGCGGCTCGGTAATCATAGACATCATGCTGCTGATGGCATCAATGTTCTGTAGGTAGCGATAGCGGGCGGGAGTGACGCACTCGACGGAGAGACCGTACTGATGAATGTAGGGCTGTATCTCGTTGGTGTCGCGCAGCAGGATGACTAGGATGGAGGCATTGTGGCTAGTGCCGTCAATGTTGGCATCGGTAGTGAGCAACTGGGTGTAGAGATAGCCGCCCAAAGCCTCGGTGGCGGCGGCGTTGTGGTCGGTGAGGGGTTTGTCGAGGCAGAAGAAGATGCTGTTGTAGGTGGTGTCGATGGTGTCGGAATAGTCGAAATAAGGAATATAAATGGCCCCACTGTCACGTTCGGTGATAAGAAAACGATAGTAATTAGGATAGTCGGCTGGGTCGGTGAGGGTAAAGTTGACCACTAGCAGGTTGAAAGTGGAGTCGCTGTTGATAAAGGCTACGGGGTCGCTGATTTGGGGCATGCGTGGTACGTAAGTGCTAGAGGTGACCAGCCTGTTGCCAGCCTGTACCCGAATAGAGAGGCTGTCGTCGGCTTGAGCAGTATAGTCGAAGTAGTAGCGGCAGCGGTCGACATGGGTGGGGCGGTACTGGGTGCCGTTGACATCGAGCAGCATATTTACGTTGTCGACAGGGTGGTCGTTCGAGGTGTCGAGAAAGAAGTGGCTGTTGGCAAAATAAACAAAACATTCTCTTTCGGCCGAAGGAACGCCGTTAAGCACCAGCTCCGAGGGGGAGTCCATCGGGTCGACTTGTATGACTTTCTCGCAGGCAGAGAAAGTTAGTGCCAGAATGGTTATGAGGAGAAAGCGGCTAGTTTTCATGTTATAAATATTATGGGGTTGCATTAGAAATAAAGGGTGTAGGATACCGATGGCAGGATGGGGAAAATGGATAGCTGGACCAGTGCGCGGCTATAGCCGAGGTAGGAGTACTGGCTGCTAGTGTAGGTGAGGTAGGGGTTGGCGTGGTTATATAGGTTATATACGCTGACGTTGATAGTGCGGCGAATTTTGCGGGGCTCGCCGTTGGCCAGTGTCAGCCGGGTCTTGAAGGTACGGTGGAAGTTGGCGCTGATGTCGGCGCGGTGGTAGGTGGGCATACGGTAGTTATTGCGACTGCTGACGTGCGAGAGACCGCCGCGTCCAATGTCGTAGTCGTCTGCCTCGTCAGAGGCTCGGGGATAGCGTTGCATGGCCAGGGTGGCTGTGTTTCCGGTGCAGAAAACCCAGGTGGCAGAAACATCGAAGCGCTTACTGAACTTATAATTTAGGACAATGGAAAGGTCATGACGGCGGTCATACTTAGCCGGGAAGGGGTTGCCATGGTTGAGCTCCTGTCCAGGACGGTTGAAGAGGTGATTTGTGCGACTCCAGGTGTAGGCTATCCAGCCGGTGAGATTGCCAAAATTGCGTTGGGCCAGAAATTCCACGCCGTAGGTCCAGCCGTCGCCCATACATACGAGGTCTTCCCACCCTTGTGAGGTGCCGAAGGCAGTAGTGCCGTCTTTATACTCTATTAGGTTGGACATGAACTTATAATACCCCTCTACCGAGATTTCGGCCACCAATGGGATGTCGTAACAGAAGCAGGCGGCCACCTGATGGGCATTCATGGGTCTGATACGGTCGGTGGAAGGCACCCAGAGGTCGGTGGGCATCGATACACTGGTGGTGGAAAGCAGGTGCATATACTGTGACATATAGGCATATCCAGCTTTGAAAGAGATGTTTTCGCCAAGCAGAAGTCGAGCCGACAGACGGGGTTGGAGTGAGGGATAGAAGGAATTCTCGACTTGGAAACCGCTGAAGTGGAGGCCGTAGTTCACCTTGAGGAGGTCGTTTATGTTCCAGTCGTCCTCGGCAAATACCACCCAGTCGTTGGCCACTACTAGTGCATCCTGAATGTTAGTATCCATCTGCCAGGCCTCGTTCATCTGTATCTGGTCGTAGTAGTTAATACTGGCGCTGGCCACACTGGGACGCACCCAGTGGTGGGTGAGGTAGGTTCCAAACTGAATGTCGTGGTTGGTGTTAGGAGTGAAGGCAAAGTCGACGCGGCCGGTGAGATCACGAATGGAGGAAAGGTAGTTACCGTCGATGGTAGAGACCTGTTCGCTACCGTCGGCAAGGGTGGCAATGGTCTCTAGTCCAAAGTCCATTGCGTTGGTATACTGCGTGTAGGAACCGGTGAGGTTCATGAAAAGGCGCGGCCCGAGAACATAGTTCCAACGGAGTCCGCCCACCATATTGCCCCAGTTGTTCACAAATGAAAGATATTGGTCTTCCTGCAGGCTGCTTTCGGTACGCACACGTATGTTAGCATCATCATCTCCTGCGTAGAAAGTGGCGTAGAGGCGGCTCTTGTCAGAGAAGGTGTGAACTACTTTGCCGTTGATGTCATAGAAATGATAGCCTGCCTTGAGTTTGGTCTTGCCGTCGGCATCCAGAGCCAATTTGGCCACCAAAGGCTTGAGCAGGAGGTCGGCGTAGGTGCGGCGGGCCGATAGAGAAAATGTGGTCCTTTCCGACACGATAGGGCCTTCCACGGCCAGTTTGGCAGATATGAGGCCTATCGAGGCATTGCCGTGAATTTCCTTATCGTTGCCGTTGTTTGTGGTCACGTCCAGCACACTGGAAAGGCGGCCACCGAATCGGGCGGGAAAACTGCCCTTGTAGAGTGTGACGTTCTTCACCGCGTCGGCGTTGAAGGCAGAGAAGAATCCGCCCAGATGGTTGACGTTGTAGAGCGGTATTCCGTCAAGCAGGAAAAGGTTTTCGTCGGGGCCGCCACCGCGCACATACATGCCGCCGGTGCCCTCGTTGCCCGACTGTACGCCGGGAAGCAGCTGTATGGCCTTGAGAATGTCGGCCTCGCCAAACAGTACTGGCACAGCCTTGAGCTGCTCAACAGGCATCTCCAGTGCACTCATTTGCGCCGACTCGCGCGAGTTAATCCGCTGGGCGGTGATGGTAACTTCCTGTAGTTGCACACTGGGCTTAAGGATGTATTTACGGGTAATGTTGGCCTTGAGTGCTAGGGTGTCGTAGAGGGGTTCATAACCCACGTAGGTAATGCGCAGCAAGGCGCTGTCGCCCTTGAGGGTGAGGCTGAAACGGCCGTTGGCATTAGTGGTGGTTCCCTTGCCGCTGCGGGTGTCGAACACCGTGGCGCCGATGAGGGTCTCGCCATTGGAGTGGTCGGTGACGGTGCCGCTGACGGTGTGCTGGCCCATCAAGGCCAAAGGAATCAGCAGTAGGGAAAGCAAGAAGAGGTGTCGGGACATTCGGATAAAAGTTGCGAAAGGTTCTTGTTGAAAATGGGATGGATATAGTCAGGCGCTATGTCGCACAGCGGGGTGAGGACAAAACGGCGCAGATGCATACGGGGATGGGGAAGGGTGAGATTGGGGGAGTGGATAATGAAGGAGTCGTAGAAGATAAGGTCAATGTCGATGGGACGGGAAGTATAGAGCGGTGGGTCCTGCACCTTCCTTCTGCGTCCCAGCTCTTTTTCGATGGCGAGGGCTTCGGAAAGGCACTCGGATGGGGATAGCCGCGTTGAGATTTTAAGTGCCTGGTTGAGGAAATCTTGCGGCTCCTCGTCCGCGTCGAAAGTGCCCCAAGGGGCGGTTTGGTATATTTCAGATAAACCAGCAACAGACCCAATACGTTGCTGTATTAGGTCTGTTGCTTGGCGAAGCAGTGTTTCGCGGTCGCCTTGGTTTCCACCAATGAGTAGAAATAGGGTCGGCATTACTTATCTTCGTTGAACACCATGTCGAAGGAGAAGTTGAGACCAGTCTCGTCGTCGGAAATGCTGAAAGTAAAGGCGATGGTGTTGTCTTTCTTGTTGTAGGTGAAAGGCATGGCCTCGGTTTCGCCATCTTCGGTGATGGTCATGACACCTTTTTCGCCATCGAAGGTGTATGTGAAGTCGGATGTCATAGTCTCTTCGTCAAGATTCTCGCTCATGCCCATGGCTTCCATTGTGCCGTTGGCGGTGAGGGTTATAGTACCTTTGGTGGCATCGGTGAACTTCATGGTGCCATCGAAGGTCATGTTGAAGGTTGCCATCGCAATGGACTGTGAGGTGGTGGTGTGGGTCTTCCAGTTGGTACCGGCCAGTTCTTTTTCTTTGTTGCAGGAGGCAAACATCAGGGTGAAACAGGCTAATAAAGCCACAAACAATGTTTTTTTCATTTTTGCCTGAATTTAAAATGGTTAATAAATAAATGATTTAATTCTTTAAAGTGTGTGCTAAGAAATCAGCCGCAATGCATGTAGGTTTCCACCAGAGACAGAATCTTCTCCGAGTCGTTGCCAATGTCGGCGCGGAGGGTGCGGTCGTTGTAAGAGCGCAACTCCTTGATGATGCCGTCGATAAGGCCGGGGGCGAAGATGCCGCGCTCCTCGTAAATGGCGCGGTCACGCTCCAGCAGGTCGGCGCTGGCGGCGCAGCTGTCGGGCAGCACGTCGAGGCGTTTCAGCACCTCTTCATGCTCGAAGATATTGACACTCACGTAGCGGTCGTGGGCATACTGCACGGCATTCTCCATCTCGAAACCGTGGCGGGCGGCGACGGCCATGCCTGCCAGCAGCAGGTACACATTGGCGCTTCCGTCCGGGGTGCGGAGCTCGATGGTCTGCTTATGGCTGAAGTCTACCGCGTCGTTCTTTTCCAGTGGGTTGCAGTCGGCCATCATGTTGCCCGAGCCTTTGGTCCAGCCCAGCGGCACTCGCACCATGGCGCTGCGGTTGCGGTCGCCCCAGCAGATATTGGTGGGGGCTTCCTGATGGGGCACCAGACGGAAATAGCTGGTAGGATTGGTGTCGCCGAAGGCGGTGAGCGAACCGGCGCAGTTCAGTATGCCGGCAATAGCCTTCAGAGCCACCTCGGAAAGGCCGTTCTCGCCCACGTACATGTTCTCCCCGTCCTTACTGATACGGGTGTGGATGTGCATGCCGCTGCCTGCTTTGCCCACCGTAATCTTTGGTGCAAAGGTGACGGTGATGCCGTACTGGCTGCCCAGTGTGCGCATGATCCATTTGGCAATCACCAGCTGGTCGGCCGAGTCCTCAAGGGTAGTGGGGAGGAACTCAATCTCGTTCTGCTCGTACATGTTGTCGCCCAGATAGAAATTGCCCACTTCGCTGTGGCCGTACTTAATCAGGCCGCCGCATTCGGCAATGAGTTTCATGGCCTCGGTGCGGAAATTCTCAAATTTGCAGAACGGGGTGGAATTGTGGTAGCCGTGCTGGTCCTCGGCCTGGTAGTCGTCCTCGCGGGGAGCAATGACATAGTATTCCAACTCGCCCATGGTCTCAAACTCCATGCCGCCTGTCACCTCGCGAAAGGCATTGCCAGCCTTGTGCAGGGTGTACTCCGGAGCCATCTCGAAGGGTTTGCCATCCTTAGTGTAGAAGTTGCACAGGATGTCGAGGGTGGGAATTTCGGCAAAGGGGTCGAGGAAAGCCGTGCGGAAGCGGGGGATGACGTACAGGTCGCTATTGCCGGCCTCGATGTAGGGGAACAGGCTGCTGCCGTCAACACGCTCGCCCGAAGTCAGTATCTCGTCGGCATGCTCCAGGCTGTTGATGACAAAGTTCAGCGTTTTCAGCTTTCCGTCGTTGGCCATGTAACGGAAGTTGATCATCTCGATTTGGAACTCCTCGATGACCTTGAGGATATCTGCTTTGGTGAACTCCTTCATGGGTTTTCGAAGGAACTGCACCAAACGGTTGGGGTTAAGTTTAAGCTCTTCCTGTTTCATATGTATAAATCTCTATTTTAAATTGGGCTGCAAAGATACGAATAATTTTTATACTAATACAATTTTTTTTCGTATCTTTGCAAACTCAAAAATTAATAATACAGCTATGTTCAAAAAAGAGACTTATATCGCAAGACGTGAGCAACTGCGCAAAGACGTAGGCCACGGACTCATCATCATCCAAGGCAACCACGAAGCCTCCTGCAACTACCCCGACAACACCTATTGGTTCCGCCAGGACAGCACCTTCCTCTATTTCTTCGGCCTGCAGCGCGAAGACCTAGTGGGCGTCCTCGACTGCGACAGCGGCACGGACTATCTTTTCGCCAACGACTACGACATCGACGACGTCATCTGGAGCGGTCCCCTGCCCAGCGTGAAGGAACTGGCCGCCAGCGTGGGCGTGGCCAACAGCGGTGACCTCTGCGCCCTCCAGACCCTCTGCACCAAAACCATCGGCGAGGCCCGCAAGATTCACTACCTCCCCCCCTATCGCGCCGACAACACCCGCCAGATGAGCCAGCTCCTCGGCATCAAGTTCGACGCCGTCAACCGCTATGCCAGCATGGACCTCATCATGGCCTGCATCAAGCAGCGCAGCATCAAGAGCGACGAGGAAATAGCCGAAATCGAAAAGGCCATTGCCACAGCCTACAACATGCACACCTGCGCCATGAAAATGGCCATGCCCGGCCGCTACGAGTACGAGCTGGCCGGCATCATGGAAGGCGAGGCCTGGAAAGGCAACGGCCCCGTCAGCTTCCCCATCATCATGACCGTCCACGGCGAAACCCTCCATAACCACGGCCACAACCACAAACTCGAAGTAGGCCGCATGCTGGTGATGGACGCCGGCTGCGAGACCGCCATGAACTACTGTTCCGACATCACCCGCACCGTGCCCGTAGGCGGCAAGTTCAACGACCGCCAGCGCGCCATCTACGAAATTGTCCTAGCCTCGCAGTTGGAAACCCTCCGTCTCTCCCGTCCAGGCATCACCTACAAGGAGGTGCACACCGCCATCAGCAAAGTGCTGGCACAGGGCTACAAAGACCTCGGCATCCTCCGCGGCAATGTCGACGACATCGTGGCCAACGGCGCCCACAGCCTGCTCATGCCCCACGGCCTCGGCCACATGATGGGCCTCGACGTACACGACATGGAAAACTATGGCCAAATTTACGTAGGCTACGACGACGAAACCCGCCCCAGCAACCAGTTTGGCCTGGCCAGCCTCCGCTGCGGCCGCAAGCTGCAAAAAGGCTTTGTCGTCACCGACGAGCCCGGCTGCTACTTCATCCCCGCACTCATCGACAAGTGGCATGCCGAAGGCACCAACAAGGACTTCATCAATTTCGACGAGCTGGAGAAGTGGAAAGACTTCGGCGGCATCCGTATCGAAGACGATGTCCTCATCACCGACGACGGCTGCCGTGTCCTCGGCAAACCCATCCCCAAGACCGTTAAGGAAATCGAAGAAACCATGGCCAGCTAATAGCTGCCCTACTGCCTATACAACGCCAGTCCCCGTCAGCCCCCGCTGGCGGGGACTGCTTTTTTTGTGCCAAGCACAAAAAAACAACGGCACCGGAAATTATTCCCGATGCCGTTGCATTATTCTCAAGCAGCCATGTTGCTATGCAGTAGAGCCTTACTCATCGTCTGCTGCGAAAACCGAACGGACAGAACGGACTATATGAAGGTTGCCCTTGAATTGAGCATTGAAGAGTAAGCACCACCGCCAGCCACACCACCAAACATAGTGCCGCAAGCCCATGCGACGTTGCAATCTGCAGTAGACCCGTAGAACCCAACGTTTCCGCTGTTGTCATTGGCAATATCAGAAGTGCTGTTCCTGCAGTAAACAGGAACGCAGTGTCAACCACCTCCATAACAGCATATTCATCAGTGGAGTAACTATTGTTTACACTATCACCAAAATTGAAGCTAAGGCCATCAGAGTAGTCCAAACAATAGGAAGAATAACGGTGGCTTTTATGCCGACCACGGATGCTCCACCATATTTTGCATCACTCTTTCTGCCAAGCAGATAGCTTTTCACGGATCACATGTCGCCACCCACATCGCTGTGCTGCATGCCCGCCCCTGTCACCAAGCCCTTCCTTCTCGTCTTACCCTTTGGAAACACCTGCCCTACCCCATCGTTCCTCTATCCCGGATAGGCCATCTATAGACGAACTAAAGAAGAACAATAGACGAACGGGCGAAGCATCGACGCAGCCAACGCGGCTGACCAAGTTGCTGCCCCTTACCCATCATTCTACCGATACAACGCCGACTCTATCGGCACACTGCAGACCATCAGGTCAATCCGTCTTTCGGTGGCGTGGCGGTTCGCGCTGGTATAGGCCAGTGAGGCATCCTCGTAGCAGCGGAATTTTAGGATGGCGCAGTTTTTTCATTCGGCAGAAAAATGACTTTGGCCTACTTGACGGTGTAAGCATGATGCTTCGGCTGAGCCTGCCGCGAACGTATTCGTTTGTTGTTCGCCTGTGCCATGCGGAGGTTGGGGGCGAGAGCCAGCGTTTGTTCCGACAGGCAACCGACAAGGAGGCATTGCGCCATAAAAAGCTATACAAAGCGATGTATTCTATTGACTCAGACTGTTTTATTACAACTATTAAGTATACTCCTGCCGCCTCGCGACGCTCGTCCCGAACCGTTCGCACGACGAGACACCCCACGGAGACTACGAGCCGAAGCCGGCCAAGGGAGCAGAATGACTGTGCAATTGTCCCCCGCTTCATTGCGCGGATATGAAACAACGCTGCAAGGCGGCCTTGCGATGATGCGAAGCCGTTTTGCATCGGTGTATATTGAGACGAGGCCATTTTTGCAGCCGTGCAACGTCACGTATATTGGCGCAAGACCGTTTTGCACGACTGAGGGATGGCTTTGCACTGATACGAGGAGAAAATGAGCGGAAACGGCAAATTTTCGTCGCCTTGTGGACAATAAAAACCGCAGCACTATGTTTGTAAATGACTAACTTTTAATGGCCTAGAATACAAAAAATGTATTGATGATATTTGGCACAATGGGGTATGCCCTCAGAATAGTGACAGCGTGTGACTATGCACTGTAACTTGGGTATTCATTGGATAATCAATGCGGACACGATGTTGTCGTCACATTCGGAGACAATACAATTGATGTTGCAAATGGCAAGACTAAAGGGGGGCGGTTTCCCCGCAGCTTGCAACCGCGGACTATTCGGTGAAAAAAAGGAGTTCAACCGCTACCCGTTGAACGAGTTGAGTGCCACGATTGTCAACACCTTCCTGGCCTACACGCTCTACATCGTTGGCATCTTCTGCCACGACAGTCTCTGGGTAGGCATCTTCATTGCCTATTTCACCATGGCACAAGTTCTTATGCATTGCCTGAAGTTGAACATCTCGCTCCGAGCGTGGTATTCGCCCGGTTGTTTCTCTGCGCTCTTTGTCATGCTTCCGATGGGTGTGTATTACATCTGCTTTATCGCCACCCATTTCACTGTACCACATTATTACTGGTGGTGGCCTATAGTGGCATTCCCCTTTGTGTCGGTGGTGATGATTTTACTTCCAATAATAACCTGCCGTAGCCGTAAAACCACTTTTGGCTTCGCCTCTTACCAAGCCGAGGAGTTTGAGGTAAGACATGGCATTGCCTCGCTTTTTCATAAATAAACTCAAACGATATACAATACAATTATGATTAAATTCGTCAAGTATTATGCACTGGAGATTTTTACAGTGCTGGCCATGTTCTTTTTGGTCTACGCCGCAATGATGGATGGGCTGTCTGTCGTGCAACGGTATGTCGTGGTATTCAATTTCCTCTTTATTCTACATGAGTGGGAGGAGGGCGCATATCCAGGTAGCTTCGTCGATTTGATTGCAAGTCTTCTTGAGAAAGAGCTGACTGACGACCTGCGCCGCGCAAGCCGCATACCAACGGGCATTTTGTTGGCTTCAATCACGCTTGCGCCTTTCATCTTCGACAAAACCCCGATGCTTGCCGTGTCGATTGCCACATTCGGAATCTTTGAAGGATTGGTCCACACAATGGGCATTAGACTTTTCCGATTGAAACGGAAATACACTCCCGGCATGGCAACAGCATGGATAGAGGCCGCTTTAGGCATTGCCCTTTTGGCATATCTCGCATCCAACCACCTTGCCAATTGGTATGACTACGTCTTGGGAGTCGTAATATTCTTCGCTGCCTTTGTCATTATGCAGAATAGTCTTACCATGATGGTCGGTATACGCTACAGAGACCTGCCGCGGCTTATGAAAAAACAACTGCAAAAACGAGGCTAGTAACACCCTAAATGCAAAAGCCGAGTCTAGGAGGACTCGGCTTTTGTCGTTTCGGTGTGTCGATGAGGAATGACTGTGCAGTCTATAATTCTACTTGGCGACGTATGACGCCTAGGCGCTACTGGGTGATGCCGAAGTATGGGGCGCTGTGCTCCAAGGGCAAAAGTAGGTATGACGACGAGGCGGCAGGAAATAGTTACGGTGCGTAGAAATCATTTTGTGTAGAGGTCGAAGACAGCATTAAGCCGCTTGGCACAAACGGGACAAAACGGAGCATAGTCGCGCATCATGCAGTGCTGGGCTGGACGAAACAGGCCTTTGGCCTGGTATCCTGCCCCTTCATATACGCCCAATGGGCCATTCTCTGTCCGCGGCACCGACGCGTTCTCCGGAGTGGGCACCGGTGTGCCAGGGGGCAGCATCGACTCCCATTTCATGCCGAACTCTACCAGCGAGGTAATGTTGGGCTCCATCGGTTCAAAAGACTTGCTGTGGGTCTCACCATAACTGAGGTCCTCATCCACATATTCATCGGCCAGGCCTCCTATACTATGACCAAGCTCGTGCGGCAACACCATATATGCCATCTTATTCAGCGAACTCATAGCGTAGAAATTATATATACCACCGCCGCCGTAGGTGTCGCTATTGGCCATGATGATGATGTGGTCGCAGGGGGTGGAACCGATGGCATCATGCAACTGGAAGAGCTTCATCGTCATCATATACCGGTCGGCTCCGAAGGTATTGAAACTGGCACCAACCAGACTCTTCACATACAACCCCTTACCAGGGTTGGTAATGCCTGATTCTTCACCCGTAAGTGCCACGCCCCAAACATTAAAGTCGTTGCGGCGCGAGGCAAAAGGCTCCTGTTGCAACAGATAGGTGCAGAACCGCTCCATATCGGTCTTCATTTTGGCCGTATCGGCTGGACCATAGCCCTCGGGCACGATAACCACGTCTATCTTCCTGTGCACGTCGCCCTTGTGATGCAACCTAATAGGCTCCGAAGAGAAGCTTATGTCGCTCCTTTTGAGTAGCTGTTCCATCAGCTGCAAAGGGTCGCAATAGAGAGTGTGCTGGGTGTGATATCGGTGGTCGGAACCCAATTCCTCCCAGCAGATATTGACCGGCACCTTAGGCCATGGCACCCGCACCACCTCTTCAAATGCCGCCACGCTGTCGGCTCCTGTGGGGGTGTCGCGATACTCCGCAAAGAGACTGTTGTAGCCACGGCTGTAGAGACGACGACCCGTCTGCGCATCCTGGACCACTATGCGGAAGAAACCATTGTTAAAAGGGTCTATCAACTGTGTCAACGAGCCCGACCACTGACCAATTCTGTCCTGTTGAACCATACGGATTGTGTCGCTTTTTTTCGAGCCAACACGCTGATATTTTATGCGAAGGGTGGCATCATCGAAATATCGTCCGAACTTGATTTTCTGAGCCTCGGCACTGCTTGCCATCAACATGCCGCAGAGCAATAAAGAAATGACTACTTTTCTTTTCATATAGTACTAATAAACGACAATTTATAAAAAAAAGTATCGTATATCATAAAAAGTTTGTACTTTTGCAGGCCGTAATGATAACAAAAATTTATACAGAAAACCCAAACACCCGCGACATCCGCCGCGTGGTTGACCTGCTCCAGCAGGGGGGAATCATCATTATCCCTACCGACACCCTCTACGCTTTTGCCTGCAGCATGGAGTTCAAACGTTCCGTCGAAACCATCGCGCAGCTCAAAGGCTTCACTCTCAAGAAAGCCCACTACTCCATGCTCTGCTCCTCGCTGAGCATGGCCTCCGAATATGTGCGTCCCATGGACAAGGACACCTTCGCCTTGCTCAAGGAATGCCTCCCCGGTCCCTACACCTTTATCATGGACGCCAACGGCAACGTGCCGCGTAACTTCATGAACCCCAACAAAACCATCGGAGTCCGTGTACCTAACAACAGCATCCTACAATCTGTCGTGGAAACCCTCGGATGCCCCCTCATCGGCACCTCCGTTCGCCGCATCGACAAAGAACAGGAAACGGAATACCTCACCGACCCCGAACTTATCCACGAAACCTTCGGCAACCGTGTCGACCTGGTAATCGACGGGGGCATGGGACAGGACGAGCCTTCCACCGTGGTAGACTGCTCGGGGGGCGAAATAACCGTGATACGCTACGGCAAAGGTCCTATCGAACTCTAAAAAACATGAAAATCGAAATCAATAATAGCAACCGCTTCTACTCTGGACCCCTGGGCTTTCTCGCCCAACTGGTAGTAATGACCCTGGCAGCCATTCTGGCGGCGTTTATCCTACCCGGTGTCCATATCGACTCGGTCACCGCCGCCATCCTCACCGCTGCAGTTATTGCCCTGCTCAACAGCTTCATCCGTCCCATACTCATCGTCATCACACTCCCCTTCACCATCTTCAGCATGGGTCTCTTCCTACTCATCATCAATGCCCTCATCATTCTCATGGCGGCCTCTTTGGTCGACAGCTTCCATGTGGACAACTTCTGGAGCGCCCTCCTTTTCAGCCTCCTCCTCACCGCTTTCAACTACCTACTCGAAATACCCAATCGGCTCATGCGCCGACCCAAATACCAGCCCTCCGACCAAGCCAAACCCGATGAGCACGTCGACACCGATGCCGACGGCTTTACCTCCTACGAAGAGCTTGAGTCCACCCTCCATCAGGAGGATAATCCCAACGAAAACAATAATATCTAATCACATACAATGCAGACTCTCACAACCGTTGCTGCCCTCACCGCAGCCATTGAAGAAGCCAAGAAATCGGGCAAGACCATCGGCCTGGTGCCCACCATGGGAGCCCTCCACGAAGGGCACCTCTCCCTCATACACAAAGCGCGCCAACAAAACGACCTGGTGGTCGTCAGCGTTTTCGTCAACCCCATCCAGTTCAACAACCAAGAGGACCTCGCCAAGTACCCCCGTACCGTCGAAGCCGACTGCGAGAAACTGGCCGCTGCGGGTGCCGACATCGCCTTCGTCCCATCGGTCGAAGAGATGTACCCCGAACCCGTCAACACTGTATACCATTTCGGTCCCATCGAGCAAGTAATGGAAGGTCCCCGCCGTCCAGGGCATTTCTCCGGTGTGGCCGTGGTAGTGCGCAAACTCTTCGACCTCACTCAGCCCAATCGCGCCTACTTCGGCGAGAAAGACTACCAGCAGATTGCCATCATCCGCAACCTTTTGGAACAAATCAAATACCCCATCGAACTGGTACCCTGCCCCATCGTCCGTGCCGACGACGGCCTAGCCCTCAGCAGCCGCAATATGCGCCTCAGCCCCGAAGCCCGCGCCGTGGCTCCAACCATCTACGCCACCCTCCAGCAGGCTGTGGAAATGTCCGAAGTGGAAGACATTGAGACCGTCCACGACTTTGTCATCGACACCCTCAGCAGCTTCCAGGAAATCAACGGCCTGGCCGAGAACCTGAAATTCGAGCCAGAATACTTCGAAATTGTCGACGACACCACTCTCCAGCCCATCGCTCAGTGGGAGGATGCCAAAGGCGTCGTAGGCTGCATAGCCGTATGGCTCGACGGAGTCCGCCTCATCGACATGGTTCGCTTCCGCTAAGCAACCCTTCAATTGCCAGCCTGTAGCCCGTCAGCCCCAGCCCGCATATCACCCCTCGGCAGGCATCGCTGAGTAGGGAGTGTCGGCGATATTCCTCACGGGCATAGATATTGCTAATATGCACCTCTACAACGGGTGTGCTTATGCTGCTGATAGCATCATGTATGGCCACACTGGTATGACTGTACCCACCGGCGTTCAGCACTATGCCGTCGTAGGTAAAACCCACCTCGTGCATCTTGTTGATAATCTCACCCTCCACATTGCTCTGGTAGTAGTCTATAACCGTGTCGGCAAAAACCTCGCGCAGCTCGGCCAAATAGTCCTCAAAGGTGCGGTGGCCGTAAACCTCTGGTTGCCGCACTCCCAACAAATTCAGGTTGGGCCCGTTAATAATGATAATCCTCATATATTTCATTCATTTATTTCAATACTCCGTCAGGCAATAGGGTCGCCACAGAAGTCGCGCCGCCTGCACCTTTTGCACATCTTGCCGCACCACACTTCGTCAAACTGCTCCATGGCAGCCTCCACCAGCGACGGCTCATCGGTAAGGATGCCAGCCTCAAAATTGCGGGTTCCCTCACCTTTCATACCTATGCCCGCACCAGTCTTGTTGGCACTGCCTATGTACGCCGCTTGGCAGTCGAACACCATTATCTTGAAATGCACCCGCGGGCAGAGCGACCGTTCCAACTCCGAAAACAGGATAGGATAGCGGTCAAAATCCTCTCGGAACATCGGACCGGGCTCTTTCGCATGAACCAGCCGCACCTCAACACCCCTCTCCAGCAGCCGCGCAATGACTCCCAGAAACGGCATCTTCGCCCCATTAGCCTCCACGTAAAGGTCCTTAATGTCCGCCGTGCCTATCCACAGGCTCCGCCGCACCCGTTCCACCCGCGCCAGCACCTGGGCGTAATGCTCTGCATTCTTAATATAAGTAGTGCCCATCTATTCTTTCCTTTCAAAATGCAAATTTACATAAAATTTTTTTGATTTATACACAGACGGATAAAAAATGTCATGCAAAAAACCACAGAATTTCACATATTTGTAATTACAAACCAAAATGTTACACGTATAAAACCTGTGGTTTAGACGTACACAAAGATATGATTTTTTGTGCGATTTACGACGGGAAAGATGCCGTCGTGACAAAATACGGCACTTTCACACCCGATTTGGAGGCGATGTGCGGGCACATTTTGTCGCAAGGCGTGGACACTCGAGAAGGAAGTCCACCATTATTACACTCCAATACAGAAAAGCCTTCTAAGTTGCAGCCACGGATTATTTACACTGACGGCATCAAAAAAACACCCGAGCAGATTATTTTTCGTACCTTTGCAAACTCAATTATGAAAGATTTTGCTGCAATAGACTTTGAGACAGCCAACCACGAGCTCACCAGTGCCTGCGCCGTGGGGCTGGTCGTCGTGCGGGACGGCGAGATTACCAAGCGTTTTTACTCGCTCATCCAGCCCGAACCCAACTACTACGAATGGTTCAACACCAAGGTCAACGGCCTTCGGAGGCAGGACACCGATGGAGCCCCACTCTTCCCCCAAGTATGGCAGCAGGCAACATCCCTGCTAGAGCTGAACGACACAGACGCAGCCCTTTTGGGCATGAGCCGCCTGCCACTGGTGGCCCACAACAAGATGTTCGACGAGCGGGTGCTCAAAGCCTGCCTTCGCTGCTACCAGATAGACCACCCTGACTACCAGTTCTTCTGCACCCTGCAGAAGTCGCGCAAAATTTGGAAGAGTGGCCGCCACACGCTGGACGTGATAGCGGACTACTGCGGCTATGACCTCAAAGCTCACCACCACGCCTTGGCCGATGCCGAGGCGTGCGCTGCCATTGCCATTCAGATATTATGAGATAATATCTCTTCATCAAGAATCAAAGGACCTATTAACTTATGAAGTAGTTAATAATCAATATCTACCTTCTTTTCATTTGGCTATAGTTTCATATATGACCAGTTTTACACAAACTCGAAGAGGTTGAATCTCAAAAACATTGCCTAGTCTCGGCAAAGGAAGTTTGTTTCCTTTGCCGAGACTAGGCAACGGCTCGTAAAACCCCATACTAGTAACGCAGTGTGGGGGCGACCAAACCCCTGCATCTCGGCATCTCGAAATGAAGAAAGGTCTGTGGACTTTCGATCGTGACAATGTGCCACGGAGAATATATCGACATTGAGTCTATATGTCAAAAATTAGTCCTGTTTTATTCTAGAGAGTTTAATCGTTGTATTTTTCGTATTTTTAGATATCCCTATAAAAAATTGTCCCTGTCCCGGCCTATTCCACGGTCAGTTTGCGGGTCAGACGTCCAAGTGGGGTGTCGGCATGCACGATGTAGCTGCCCGCGGCCAGCGTGCGCAGGCTCAGGGTTACCGTGTGGCCATGGGTCTGCTTTTCCAGCACTAGGTGCCCCTGCATGTCGTAGAGGGCCACGTGTGTGATGTCGGTCTCGGCCGAGAGGGTCACCTCGGCATGAGCAGGGTTGGGCACCAGGCTGAGCCCGTCCGTCTCCACTTCGTCCACTCCTTGGGGGGCAAGGCAGAATTCCACGGTGTCGCTCCAGGGGCTGCGCATCACCGTGTCGTGGATATGGCAGCGGTGGTTGCACACCGCCTGCACTCGCAGCCAGTAACGCGCTGCGGGATCTAAGCTGTTGCGCAGTACCGTGTTGTTCTCAGAGGTGTAGTCCACCCTGCGCCAGTTGTCACTGCCTGCGCTGGCCAGCTGCACCTCGTAGAAGTTATGTCCCGAGCAGCGGCCCCACTCAAATTTGGGGTATCCGCCCCACAGGCCCACATAGCGCAAGCTGTCGATGCGCAGGCAGACCAGCGGTATCGTGTCGGGAGTCCCTACGCCGGTGTGGAAGTACACCTCCCGGCTCCAGTCGCCGTATACCAAGGTGTCGTGTATGTCGCACAGATGGCGGCTGCGAGCGCGGCAGCGTGCCTTGTACATCACCGTAGAGTCGAAGTTCATCCACAGCGTGGCCTCGCCAGTCCTAGCCCCCAGCGTGTCGGCCTCGTCGTACTCCTGCATGTAGGGTGCGTAGTTAATCTGGTAGCGGTCGGCGTTCACCCCTATTACGGGGCCCCAGTCGCTCGGCGGGAGGAGGTCCCAGGCGAAGGCGGCGTGTGCCGAGTCCAGCTCCGTCAGGCGGAAGTTCTGCACCGCGTGCGCCCGCAGGGGATGCAGGTGGGGAAGGTTGACGCGCGAGCTGTCCACTGGCGGACGCACGATGGGGAAAAAGGAACCGCAACTATATTTGCCTGGGGCCGAAGAATCGCCTAGGCATGAGTAGCAGGCCCAATCCACTAGGCCCTGATGAAAGCGTCTACGGTATCCCCACACGCTATCCAAACCGTCCCCATATAGGCTATTGGCTCCTGCAACCGAACTACATACCGCTTCAAAATTATTGGTGGGTGATGGGTCCATGTACTTGAATGATATACCCTTCAGTTGATAATTATAAGGCCAATAATTGGTTTCCGGCCGAACATGGTTCCACACACTGTAAGGCGAAAAGCTAAAGCCCACAAAGAAGCGCTGATTTGCTGGAATCACTATGGGTTCGGCAAAATAAAATTCATAAAATGGGACGGTGCAGGTATCAGGGAAATACTCGGGCGAAGAAGGATACATTGGATTTTTGTTTGTCCTCACAAATTGGAAACTGGCATAGTGCACTGGCGGTTTTTCCATGAAACAATACAGCTCCGACCTCACTGTGTCTACCTCGGCGCAGAGGGAGGTGCTGTCCAAACGTCGTTCCGCAAATAATTGGATGAAAAAATATGGTATATATTCCAAATCCCATGCGGCCACTGCGACACCATAAACCGTGGTTACATTGGGTGTGCGATAAGCTGTCCCTTTAAAATCATTAGGGGGGTAACCGCCCCAAGCATTCAAGCTTTGAATAACCACTCCCTCCTGACTAGGGGGCGGCGTAAAGAGGTATCCAGGGGCACCAGCTTGAAAGACAGGATAGACGGTGGGTTGTGCCATCATATTTAATCCGGCAACCATCAACAACAAAACAAACCACAAACGTTTCATATTCGTTCTTTTTTTATCATTTATCTTAGTGATGATTACGAGCGTGGAACATTCCCTGCTCATGACTCTACATTACTCCATACAGATAATCTTATAATTAATATGTTCAGGCACGGCAACCTTCTCCCATGAGGTACTTGTTGGCATAAATTGGTCGTACCTAAAAAAAGAAGTGCTGGGATCTATTGTGGTAGACTTTTTCAAAAGATAATCAACCCCTTCATGGCATTTGTCAGCATTCCCCATAATGCTGGTTTTACACACCATACCAAATCTCCTCCCTGTTGTTATAAAACTTTTGGGCATTGCATCTATCGAGTTCAAAGGTATTGGAGGCATTTTGTCGACAATGCAGGGCTGATAATAATAGGTCTGTGTACTACTGGCATCTACTTTGCATACCATATCCCTAAAAACGTTGTTTGGTAGATACTTATCATTATAAAGCACTAAAATGCTGTCCCCATCGGGTCCCAAAGCAACATCAATCACATGCGGTTTTTCACTACACAAAAAATCTTGTGAAGCGAACATCGTTTGCGTATTCAAATCGATGGCTCTTATGTATAACTGATCAGGTGAGGTTGGATCCTCACTGTCAGCCACTATCGCTATTCGGTCACCATTTAGTGCGCATGCATGATAGAAAGGATTAGCATTATTAGAACTCAGTGGGTACGAATAGTAATCGTCGAAATCCGATTGGACCGAAAGATTAAAATTACGCAAAACATTATCATCTTTGTTACATATATGCAGCGTAATGGCTTTGCTTGAAATACCTTCAAGACCAATAAAAGCAACATAATTTTCCGTCACAACCACATCGTGTATAATCTCAGGGTGGATGTCGGGATTGACTGCCCGCAACACAATCTGATTAGTCGTTGCGGCCGAAGGACTACCGTAGGAAAAAGGATATGATACTTCCCAAACTGAATTTACTACACATCTTCCGTCCGCGCTGGCGGTAGAATACGTATAATCATTACCATCATTAATACTTAATAGTGAAAAGACCCTAGGGAAAGGTTCGGTAGAGTCACAGGCGAAATAGATATCGCCTACTAGCAAAAATTTTGCGTACTTTCTTTCAATACCGGGAATCGTATATTCGTACCCTTTGATACGTTTTAAATTGCAGTGGATCCAATAGGATGGTTCGAAGTATCTTGGTGTTGCCGTACCAGAGATCAACTCATTAATGTCAATGGCGACAATACAGCCCGTTTTTCTATTGGGAATAACATTCCTGCCGCATAGAAAGACAGAATCTTTCAGAATACACATGTCATTCATAAAGATTCCTGTATCCAACTTGATTCTATATCCTTGATCATTTATAAGATCAACCAAGGAAACGTATCCAAAACCACCTTCTTCGTAGTAGACAATGGCTTTTGTGTCATTGTATCTGCGCACAATCGAATTCTCAAAGCTTATTCCTTCTGCATACTTGAAATTAAACGGCAGTTGGGCAGTAGCCTGATTCCCTATCATATCAAAAACAATGATAAGTAATAGGGAAATAACTTTTGGAGAGAAAGATGTATGTGTTTTCATACTACGTATTTTTTTGCAAAGATACATTTTTTTTTAAAATGGCAAGCAAATTCGTTATTTTTAACTTTTTTCGCACTGATAAGGCTGAATGGTGTTGCTGCAGATTGCATATCCTTATACACAATTGGTCAGGATGCAAATCTAGATGAACGATGCGACTACGAACATCCACCACATCAATCACCGTCAGCCATCTAATGCCTGCTACCTTTACAATTACTGTTCCGAATAGCTATCGTAATTTGGTCTTTTAATCAGCCTCACTCTCGCCGCCGAACCTTCTTTGTCAAGTATGATATTTGTTGCCGGAATACGTCAGATTCGGCCCCACCAGAGAACCTATGCCTTGGGCAGTGTGATTATCGCTATTAAGGATCTCTGGGGACTTGAACCCGATAGACAATGCTCATGCCGAGCATACAAAAAAAACGCTCCCCAAAAAGGGGGGCGTTTTTTTGTGTTTGCTTTAGAGAAGCTATTAGATGATGCCCTGAGCAACCATAGCGTCAGCAACACGCATGAAACCAGCGAGGTTAGCACCCTTGACATAGTCGATGGTGCCGTCAGCCTTACGACCGTACTTCACGCACTGAGCATAGATGTTGTCCATGATGGAGTGGAGGTTCTTGTCAACCTCTTCGGCAGTCCAGTTGCGGTGTTCAGCATTCTGGCAGATTTCGAGACCGGAGGTAGCAACACCACCAGCGTTGACAGCCTTACCAGGACCGAAGGGGATACCGGCAGCCTGGATAGCCTTGATAGCACCGGGCTGAGAACCCATGTTAGAGATTTCGGCAACATACTTCACACCGTTGGCGATAAGCTGTTTTGCATCCTCTTCAGCAAGCTCGTTCTGGAAAGCGCTGGGGCAAGCGATGTCGCACTTGACGCTCCAAGACTTCTTACCAGCAGTGAATTTGCACTGGCCGGGGAATTTGTCAGCCATATCCTGAACCTTGTTGCGGTTGGAAGCGCGCATGACGAGCATGTAGTCAATCATCTCCTTAGTGATACCGTCGGGAATCTCGCAGACACCGTCGGGACCAGAGATAGCGACAACCTTAGCGCCGAGTTCGACAGCCTTGGTAGCAGCACCCCAAGCCACGTTACCGAAGCCGGAGAGGGTGATTTTCTTACCCTGCATGGTGTCGCCCTTCTCTTCAACCATGTGTTTCACATAGTACATGGCACCGAAACCGGTAGCCTCGGGACGGATGAGGGAGCCACCCCAGCCATAGCTCTTACCAGTGAGAGCGCCAGTGCTGTG
>Ga0247611_10003218_pt1 | contig 24588 bp, 43 predicted proteins | sample 177DNAGHGhighgp2_FD_192422 | JGI IMG/M metagenome (GOLD analysis project Ga0247611, IMG submission 192422) | Sheep rumen microbial communities from Palmerston North, Manawatu-Wanganui, New Zealand - 1770 DNA GHGhigh gp2 | ecosystem: Host-associated > Mammals > Digestive system > Stomach > Rumen... | reverse complement strand
CTGCTCGGCGCAGTGATCGGCAGCATCATCTCGACCCGGCTGATGCTCATTTTTACGAAAAAGCATTTCGGGACCGAGGCCGCGCTCCCACCGCTTGAGGGCGAGGCGGCCGAGACTCCGGCCGGCATGCGTCCGGTGCGCCGCGGGGGCATCGGCAGCCGCGTGATGGGCGCGATCCTCGAGGGCGGCCACAGCGGCGTGAAAATGGGCGTCGCGATCGTGCCGGGCGTGCTGGTCGTGTGCACGATGGTGATGATGCTGATCAACGGCCCGTCGGAGAGCGGGGCGTATACCGGCGCCGCGTATGAGGGGATCCGGCTCTTGCCGCGGCTGGCAAGCAGGATCGACTTCATCCTCAAGCCGCTCTTCGGCTTTACCTCGCCGGAGGCGGTCGGCGTGCCGGTCACGGCGCTCGGCGCGGCGGGCGCGTCGCTGAGCCTGACGGCCACACTTGTCCGCCAGGGACTTGCAGGGCCGAACGACATCGCCGTGTTCACCGCGATGTGTATGTGCTGGAGCGGGTATCTGAGCACACATACCTCGATGATGGACAGCCTGCACTGCAAGGAGCTGATCGGCAAGGCGATCGCAAGCCACACGCTCGGCGGCCTGTGCGCGGGCGTCGCGGCGCACTGGATCTATGTGCTGCTTTCGATGCTCTTCTGATCATACGGAAAAGAAAAGACCTCCCGGCGGGGAGGTCTGAACCGAACCAGTAAAAACGGACAATAGACAAAAGGCCCCCTGATGTAGGAAAATAAGAGTACTACATCAGGGGGTAAAACTATGCCAAGGAAGTATGAGAAAGTACAAGAACTGTTGCCCGGCATAAAAGCGCGGTTAGCAGAAGGTAAGACGCAGAGAGAAGTTGCAGAAGAATTTGGCCTGAAGGATAAGTATGTGGTGAAGCGGCTACTGACGCGAGAAAGGAAAAGGAACGGAAAGACTATACTGTGACGTCTTTTTTGCTGACCCCTACTGTGCCTGGCAAAAGGGCTCCAATGAAAACAGCAACGGTCTGCTGCGAGAATTCTATCCCAAAGGCCGCAATCTTTCCCGCGTCGCTCCCGCTACTTTAAAACGAAACCTGGCGCTTATTAACGCCAGGCCTCGTAAGGTTCTGAACTTCCATTCTGCTCAATCCCTGTGGGATCTCGAACTCCTTAACTGCTGCACTTCGTTTGACAATTCACTTTTTCTTCTGTTCGGAAGTGCCGGGGCTGTCGTCAGGGCCTTTGTACTCGAGACACATCATCGTCAGGTCGTCAAACTGCTCGGCCTCGCCGACGAACGCATCCACCGCCTGCTTTACCGCGGACAGGATCTCCTCGGGGCTCCCGTCCGGGGCGGTATTCAACGCCGCCGTCATACGCTCTACGCCGAACATTTCCATGCTGTCGGAGGTCGCTTCCGGAACGCCGTCGGTAAAGACAAAGAGCTTGTCTCCCGGCGCCAGCTGCAGCTCATACGACCGGTAGCGGACGTCCTCCATCCCGCCGATAACAAAGCCGTGCTTGTCCTTATACAGCGCAAAGCCGCTCCCGTTTTTCCCGATCGCCGGGTATTCGTGGCCCGCGTTGGCAGCGGTCAACGTGCCGCTGGCACGTTTTCTAACACGCCGCCCCTTCAAATCCATCTTCACAAAGACCCATACACAGCAAGAAGCACCATCCGTTTGGATGGTGCTTCTTGCTGGTGGGGGAAGATGGATTCGAACCATCGAAGGCATTGCCAGCAGATTTACAGTCTGCAAAAAGTCCTTTATTTTCAACATCTACGCCCGATTGTACAACAATTTCTGCATCATTTTAGACATAGATTTAGAAAATTTTCCGATATTCTTCTTTTCGTGTTTCTTTCGGAGCTCTGTATATATCTCCATCGTCGTAGTGATGTTGGCGTGACCTAAAATGTGCTGAGCGGTGTAGACATCAACGCCCGCCTCATACAGCAGGGTTGCCGTACCGTGGCGAAGATTGTGCGCGCCGATCAGGGGCTTGTCCTCTTCATCTACCCATCCATTGGTCTTGCAGTAATTTGCCCATGCAGTTTCCCAATTACTATCCGTCATGTACTCGCCTTTGCGCCCGTTATACGGAATATAGGGAAACAGCCATTTGCCGGGGTGGGCGTCCATCCATTTTTTCAATGGATCTCGTAGCGGTGTTATGATTGGCACGGTGCGAATACCGGCTTCTGTTTTTGCTTTCGGAATTTTGATTTCCCATGCCTTCATGTCTATATCAGACTTTGGCCGGGTCAATGCCTCGGTGCGGCGGAGACCGGTGCAGAGCAGGAAGAATGAAATAAAACCGAAATCCATGTCCTCAGCGTCCGCAATGATTGTGTCAAGCACATCATCCTCCGGCACGGTGCGCTTCCCCTTTGGCAAGCCCTTCGGGAGCTTAACGGAAAGCGCGGGGTTGTATGGAATATAGCGCTGACCGATGGCATAATCAAAGATCATCCGCCAGATCGAGCGGCGGGAGTTAACTACAGTATAGCTTAGACCGGCTGCTTTTGTCGCAAGCAAATCCTGGTTAACCTCAAACGCCGTCAGTTCCTCGATTGCATAGTCACCGTAGATGGCCACAATATTAGATACATGAGGCGCGTAATTCTTCCATGTGCGATCTTTGATCTCATCCCTGTGCAGAGTTTCCCATTCGTCTGCAACCTCTTTGAAGGTTTTCAGCTTTGGGGTCTCTTTGGCTTGTATTTTCTTGTACAGTTTTTCCGGATCGCGGTCGTAGATCGCGTGGCGTTTCCCGGACGGTTTTCCTTCACGGTCGAGATCGTGCCAGTAGCCCATATAGAGACCGTCCGCCCGGAGCGTGAACATAGACGCATAGTTTGGCTTCTTTGCCATACGATTCTCCTTGATTTAGCGCCTTGTCCGTGATATACTATATATGCAATTTCGGACAAGTGGTGTTGGCTGATTTTGCGCCCGTCCTGGGAAACCGGGGCGGGCTTTTTTATCGGACATAAACAAATATTCCTTCATCAGATAAGGAAACATAGTAGTTCCCGTACCTGCTCCGGCTAAAAGGAATCGCCTTTCCGTTCAACAAATCACTTTCTCTTTCAGTTAACGCAGATAAAAATCCTTTGTAGAATTCCTCTGCGGAACTCATTGCCTTGCTTGTGTCGGAGTAGTCTTCCTCTTGCGGCTTCCCGCGTTCCAATGCTGTATAAAGAGCGATTAACCGAAGTGCCTGATAAGGGGTTTCGCTGTCTTGCACTGTGTTGTCCAGGTAAAAAAGACCTACCCAGATAGTTTGAAGGGTCACTTTGTCATAAACAATAGCCAGATCATCAAGATACATAATACTTTCGCTTGGATTATTTGGCATTTCAGAATATGAAGGTTCAGTTGCAACATCAGGAATATCAAACAGATTTGCCCATACAAGATATCCGGCCCCAATAGCTGCTGCTATTTCAAAAGTCTCTGTCTCGGATGATTGATAATTATTGGTCGGGGTTGGCACTGGATCTGGAGACACAGGGTAAAGAGATTCGGAACCTTCGCCGTCACCATTTTCTGACTTGTGGAATACGTCTCCTGGCATCTGCGCAGCAGAGAATGGGGCAAACTCTGATTGTGGCGTAGGCGTCAACTGGGGCGGCTGCATATTAGAGCCGCACGCACAGAGTACAAGACACAAGATTACAAGGAAAATACTTAATGTCCTTTTCATAATTTTAGCCTCTGACACAGATAATCTGATTTCAATGAATACTAAATGTGCAATTTCGGACAAGTGGTGTTGGCTGATTTTGCGCCCGTCTCGGGAAACCGGGGCGGGCTTTTTTATTTTGCAATGTGCCGAGCGAACTCCTCCGGTGTCAACTCAGAAGGTGTCTCAATCTTGGCGCCCTTCCCCATGTTGCAGCGTTCACAAAGAGTACGCAGATTCCCCATTTCCGTTTTTCCACCTTTGGAGACGGGAAGAATGTGATCGACATGGAGCTTGTACCCGTCGGCGGCAGTGGCCCCGCAAATTTGACACCGGAAACCGTCGCGCTGCATCACATCGTAGCGCAGGGAATCCGTCATAAGACGCCGCTGCTGGGCTACGAAAGCCCGATGTGCATCTTTCTGGAGTTCCTTTTTTACTTTCTCAGCTTCTGCTTTTTCACGCTGCTTTCGCTGTTCTTCCTCTTTTTTCTCTTTTGAAATGGCTGTAATAACGTTGCCTATTACAAGAAACAGAATAAATCCAAAGGTATATAGAATAAGTCGAATTATAGCGGCATCGTAATCCATCCAACGCTAAAGCCTCCCCTTATGCTTCAGAAGCCAGCTCGCCCGCATCAGTTTTTTTAGTGAACTTACCGGAAGTAACAAGCGTGTCGGCATAGTCAAGCAACTGATCCTGTCCTTCTTCGTTGAGCTGATCGAACAGTCTTATTAACGCCTCGCCTTTTTTGGCCGAGGCGCTTTTTCTGTCTTGGGTTATTTCATCCTGAAACAGATAGTTAGCATCACATTGTAATACGTCAAAGACTTTATACAAAATATCTGCTTTCGGCGAGCTGACGCCGTTTTCATAGTTTCCAATTGCGGAGCCTGTAACACCGAGCAGCTTTCCAAGCTCACTTTGTTTTAGCTGCAATGCTTCACGACGTTCCCGAAGTCTGCTTCCAAAGCTCATAATTTCAACTCCTTTCTGCAATTAAATTATATCAAGAGATATTGAAAAGTCAATATTATTTACAAGAAACTTGGGAAAAGGCTATTGACAAACAAATATTCTTGGTATATTATCAAAGGCAGCCCAAGAAACTTGTGATTTGAGGTGATAAGAGTGAATGGAAGCGTCGCTGTTGGCATCAGAAACATTATTCAGGACAGGGCATACATGCAGAGCGAGATTGCAAGACGGGCCGGTTTTTCTTCTCAGCAATTCAACGATATGCTCCATGAGCGCAAGATCATCCGCGCCGACTACATGATACCCATTGCAAAAGCGCTGGGAGTATCTGTCCAGGAAATTTACGACGCAGGACGTATGGAAGCATAAACCCCTTGCTCCTCTCTCGCGGGGGAGCATGACACCACAAGGAGGTATGATATGGGACGCGAGAAGCAAGGGTACCGCGACACGATGGTACAGTTGAACGAAATGTTCCCCGATAAAGGGATGCTCACCCGTGCGGACGTTGTTCGTTTTACCGGGAAGAGCCTGTCAACCGTATGCAGGCGTATCAAATTTAAGGGAAACATCGTCACAAAGGCGGATCTTGCCCGTCAGGTTTGCTTGTGAGCGCAAGTTGAAAGGGAGAAAAACATGAAAGTAATCGCCGTGGACTTCGACGGAACGCTGTGTGATGAAGCGTGGCCGGGTATTGGAAAGCCGCATTGGCCAATCATTCACGAGCTGACCCGGCGACAGGCTGCCGGCGACCGCATCATTCTGTGGACCAACCGTGAGGGCAAGCTGCTGGACGAGGCTGTTTCCTGGTGCCTCAACCACGGAATCAAATTCGACGCCATCAACAGTAACATACCCGAGAGGATCGAACAGTACGGAGACGACCCGCGAAAGCTGTCTGCCGATGAATACTGGGACGATCGGGCTGTGCTGGTGAGCGGGGGCGGTACAACGCTCCTGCAGGCGGAGGCGAACGGCTACCGGATGCAGACGTGGGAAGCGACTACAGTGACCTACGCCGGGCAAACGGAAAGGACGAGCTTCAGGATTTGGCTGAAATCGTGGATTACAGGATTGTGGAGAGGCGGAAGATGAAACAGGTCGAAAAGTATTTGTGCGCTCAGTGCTGGCAGGACGTCGTTGCTGCCGGACTGATCCACGAGGAAATCCGAAAAGGGGAGAAGGAGCGGAAGCCCTGCGATTGGTGCGGGAGGAACTGCTACGGCTCGACTTATCGGATCTTCTACGGAGGGAAGGTTAAGAAGTGAAAACAGAAGCAATGTTTGAGTGGCTTGGGGAATTGCTGGGTGAGTATGAGGGCCGGCATATCAAGTCTGTCTCGACCGGACGGATCGTTCCCGAAACGCGCCATCATCCCGTCGCCCCGCCGCGGCCAAACTCTCTACTTGGGCTCATTAAGCCTTACGAATGGGGCTTGTTGATTCGAGCCGATAACGTAATTGCAGCGGCATACACCCCCAGAAGCCATGGCGAGAGCATGGCCGACCGCATGGATATCATGGAACGGCTGACCAATGCAGCCGCAAGCTTCGCGGGCGGAATAGACGGCACCATCGAGCGCCGGGATTTCCACGAGGCACTTAGGGCCGCAGGCTTTGACTTTTGGGGCGGTGTCCGCAAATACCTTTCCATGTACACCATGATAAATTCTCATCTTGTCAGATGAACTCCGATCGCTTTTGCGACGGCTGTGCGGAACTGAAATATGACCCGCCTATCAACCGTTACGATTATTACACAGCGCAATGCTGCGACCCGAAAAAGCCCGTAATGGGCACGCACCGGATCGTAGCTGTTTCATCCCTCAGCAGGCCGTTTGGGATTTACCGGCCGACCTGGTGCAGAGGGAAGATCAAGAAAAAACGTAAACGAGAGGCCAACACCATATGAAACAGGCACAAGTAAACTTTTTCCGTATGCGGATCGTTGATCTTTTCGCGGGGGGAGGCGGGGCAAGCCTCGGCATGGAGGACGCCACCGGCCAGCCTGTTGATGTTGCCATCAATCACGACCCGGCGGCTATTCTGATGCACCGGACCAACCATCCCTATACCACGCATTTCCAAGAAGATATCTGGACGGTTGACCCGGTGAAGGTGACAGACGGGCAGCCCGTAGGCCTGCTTTGGGCGTCTCCGGATTGCAAGCACTTCTCCAAGGCAAAGGGCGAGCCGCTTGTAGACAAACATATCCGCGGGCTCTCCTGGGTCATTCTGCGCTGGGCGCTGGAAAACCCGCCTCAGGTGATCCTTATGGAGAACGTCGAGGAAATCCAGACGTGGGGGCCGCTTATCCCTCTGCTGGATAAAGAGACCGGGCGGCCGATGAAGCGCATACGCGACGAAAAGGGCAAGAAAAAGCTCGTCGTGTCCGAGCCGGGTGAAATCATCCCCGAGGATCAGAGAGCTATGGTGCCGGATCCGGCACGCAAGGGCGAGACCTTCCAAGGCTTTATCGGTATGCTCTCGCACGGGATCCCCGCCGATCACCCGGCGCTGCTGGAAGCCTGCGAGTTCCTGAAGATCGCGCCATTCAGCCCGGAGGCAAAGCAGCTTGTTGATGGCCTTGGCTATGAGCTGGACTATCGCGAGTTGGTAGCGGCTGATTACGGCGCGCCTACCACGCGGAAGCGCTTTGCGCTTGTTGCCCGCCGCGACGGCCGCCCGATCGTATGGCCGGAACGGACGCACGCGCCGGCCGACAGCGAGGAGGTACGGAGCGGAAAATGCAAGCCGTGGCGCAGCGCAGCGGAGATCATCGGCTGGAACGGACCGATGTACTCCATTTTTGCCAGCCGACAGGAGATCAAGGAGCAGTACGGCGTCAATGCTCAGAGGCCGCTTGCCGACAACACCATGCGCCGGATCATCCGCGGCGTGGATAAGTTCACGATCAGGAGCGGGGATCCGTTTATTGTGCCTACTGGGTACGGCGAGCGTGAAGGACAGGCGCCGCGCGTGCATGCCATCAATGCGCCGCTGCCTACTGTTGTCGGCACGAACAAAATGAATCTGGTCGATCCCATCCTCGCGCCGGCAACCCTTTCCAATACAGGGGGCTCTGTCGGAGCGCCCATAGACAAACCGGTACATACTATCCGATCCGCAGGTGGTCAAATCCTTGCGGCGGCGGAGCTCGTGCAATGCAATCACGCCGGCGGCGACAGATTCCAGCAGCCGGATAAACCGCTGCCCACAATCTCATCCCATCATGCTTTCGGCGTCGCAGCGGCGCAGATAATCCAGTATCACACGGAGCAAGACGGCGAGAAGGCCAGGACGGCCAACCTTGATAATCCGCTTCCGACCTTGGACGGGGCCAACCGCAACGCGCTTGTCGCCGCGCACTTGACCGAATACTACGGAAACGGACAGCCGATTCCCCTTGACGAGCCGATGCACACGGCGACGGCGCACGACCGGGAGGCGCTGACAACCGCGATCTTGCAGCCCTTCCACGCCGGCGGTTATCACGGCAAGGGGAACAGCCCGGAGCTGCCCGTGAACACCATAACGGGGTCAGGCAGTCAGTCGCTGATTACCTCTCATGTTGTGAAGTTCAAAAGAAACGACCTGGGGCAGAGCCCGACCGCGCCCCTTCAGACGATTACCGCGGGCGGGGGAGAGTTTGCAGCAGCTGGGTGCCAGATCGTGCAGTATGAGGACGGCGCTGATCTTGGCCATTGGCCGAAGGTGCGCGCGCTTCTCAACCAATACTGCGGCTACGCGCTGAAAGAAAACGAAATCCTTCTGATATGGATTCGCGGTGCATGGCGGTATATCCGGGACATTCTGATGCGCATGCTGACGCCGCGCGAGCTGTTTTCCGCCCAGGGATTTCCCGCCGATTATATCATCGACCGGGACTATACCGGGCATGAATACCCCAAGTGCGAGCAGGTTGCCCGTGTAGGAAATTCAGTCAGCCCGCCGATGGCCGAGGCGCTTGTGCGCGCCAATCTGCCGGAAATGTGCGGGAAACGCTTCAACACCCTGCGCGAGCTCCAAGAGGCGATGGCGGTCTGAGGTGCGGCCATGGGAAAGAAGAAAACGAATCCGAAAAGGATCCCCAGAACGCAGGCCGACGTTGACCGGGCGGAGGAAAAAGGCCGGGCTTTCGGCATGGAGTTCATGGCAAACCTGACGCTTTGGGTGCTGATTGACAAGCACGACGCGCCGGACGAGGATGTGCTGCAGCTGAGAGACGAGATCCTTTATCTCTGTGACAGCATTGATAAGGGCTATGTTTCCTATCCCGATATCCGGCGCGCGCTGCGGGAAGAGCATGGTACAGAGGTTGTGTTTGAATGAGCGTGAACATCGCATACAACATGGATTGCATGATAGCCATGCGGGAAATGCCGGATAATGCTTTTGATCTCGCTGTTGTGGATCCTATATACGGCGACGTAACGGCGGGCGGATACATTACGGGCAAGAGCCAAGGCGGTGTCGGGCCACATCCGGAATACCATGACGCGGCTTGGAAGCAGGAGAAAACGGGAGCCGACTATTTTAAGGAACTGTTTCGCGTTTCCAAAAATCAAATCATTTGGGGGGGCAATTACTTCGTTAAGGAAATTGCCCGAGATAGCCAATGTTGGATCGTATGGGATAAGTGTCATCCGGCGGGGACCAAATTCGCTGACGCCGAACTTGCTTGGACCTCGTTTAATTCCGCAACACGGATATTCCGCTATATGTGGAACGGAATGTGTCAGGGCATGCCGGGCGACGGTACGAAAATGCAGGGCGATAAAAGCCTCAACGAGAAGCGGATCCACCCGATGCAGAAGCCCGTTGCGCTCTACACCTGGATTTATAAAAACTTCACTAAGCGAGGCGATCGCCTCTTAGACACGCATCTTGGATCTGGAAGCTCCCGCATTGCGGCCTATACCCTGGGGCTGGACTTCACCGGGTACGAGAAAGAAAAAATCTACTTCGACTTGCAGGAAAAGCGGTTTGCTGCACACTCCTCGCAGGTTGATATGTTCATGGACGGCTGGGCCGTCGAAAAGCAACTGACATTCGATGAACTATAGAGGAGGCCAACACCATGCCGGTTCTACATTGGTACGAAATACCATGCCATGTATGCGGCGCAGAGGAAACCAACAGCTGGGATAAGCGCATTTCTCGCGCTCTCGGATACAAACATATCGTTTGCGAGAAGTGTATCGCGAAAGAATATGACGTATCCGTAGAGGAATTGAGGCAGACAATGGAAGGTCATTTCGGCCTTCTACCTTGTCCGGGGCTGCCTGACTTATGAGCGAGGTCAACAAGATCAGTCGGAAGCTGCTGGCCGAAGGATGGACGAAAGATCAGACACCGCCTGGCATGCACCCGTGGAACGATTTCGACGGAGGGTGGAGCTGGAAAACAAGCGCACGTCTCAACACAGTGTTCTCCACACCATGCGGGCTACTTCTTCGTCGCAGCGATTTCGGGAACGGCTCTATGAGTTTTATGGGTGTCGACTGGACAGAGGAAAACGACAACTATGCAGTCATTTGCCCTTTCTTTGGCCGAGAGCGCTGCGAGAAAAACGATCCGCTTCTTGAGGATCATCCGATGGGCGGAGGAAAAAGTGAACTGCTCAACTTCTGCCCGATACATGAAACGGACGAAGCATTCGATTATGAGCGCAGCCGAAAAAAGATACTTGACGACGGAGAGAAGGTCAAAGAGGAACGATGGAGGGCTTTCCAGGAAGCGCGCGGAGGTCGTGTTTGCCGGGTTCACAGCAGATATAACCGCTGCACAGGTGAGTGGAGTTTTCGGTACGACCCGATGATGTGCTTGAGCTGCAGCTATTGCACTGTTCTCGGAAAAGAGAACAGCCCGAAGACAGCCAACGTTTTTTATGATCTAAAGATCGTCAGCGTTGTTCAGGGAGAGGGCATTTTCCCGGACGAGGAGCGCGTCAGCATTACAAAAGGATTGAAGTTCCTGGAGCACCCTCGCTCTGAAACCGTTTGCGAAGCCATAGCAAAGCTCAGCAGAGATGAGATCGTGCGCAAAGAAACGATGCGCCGCAACATGGATATATTCCTCGGCAGGATAAAGAGTATTGAAGTTTTGAATGTCCGCGTCGAGCGGAGAGAGAGCCGTGATCTGCTTCAAGATCTCAGAGACGCGCAAGAAGGTATCGACGTCAAACACGCCTCAGATATGGAAGCCGCAGCCCAAGCAAAAAAGAAAGATGATCGAGCCGCCCGGCAAAAGAAACGGGAAGAGCGTCTTCGGAAAGCCGTGAAGCAAAACGGATATGAGAACCTCGAAGGCTATATGAAGCATCGAGTGAACCGCTCTTTTTCCAAGCTGGAGATCAGAAAGATGGAGAAAGAAGCCGAGCTCGAGCGGCAAGAGCAGGCAACTCAGAAGCAATTCGAGATAGAGGGAATGTAAGAAAGGAAACCTTTGCCATGACCGAAAAAACCATCACAAGCCCGTGCAGCCCCGGCGATACCTTGTGGGCTATCGTCGGCGACCAAGTGCGGTTATGCAAAGTGGAAAAGCTGGCGATCTACGTAAGAGAGGCCGCGTGTTTTATCAGTCTGGATATTGTATTTGTCGCTCCGAATCCCTTCGTCAGAGGGCAGGAGAAAACCTACAATCAATTTGCCATTTTGGGGCACCGGGAGCCGGGATACCGGGCAGCATACCCGACCAAAGAAGAAGCAGAACAGGCCCTTGCGAAAGAGGGCCCTGATTTTAGATAAGAGGAGGCCAACACCATGGACAAAACGAAAATTGAATGGGCTGACGCGACGTGGAACCCCGTCACGGGCTGCTTTCACGGCTGCGAATACTGCTATGCGCGGAAGATCGCGCAGCGCTTCGCCCCGGCCTGCACGCCGTGCCTGGGGGATCCGGGCATGGAGGGCGCGGCCAAGCTCGACAGCGACGAGGGCATGGACACCATGCTTGAACTCGAAAAGCCCTACAAGCCGGAAGGGCGCGTTGTGCCCTACCCGATGGGCTTTTTTCCGACCTTCCACAAATACAGACTGTCCCAACCGCGAAAGTGGACAGAACCGCGCACGATCTTTGTATGCAGCATGGCGGATCTCTTCGGGGACTGGGTGCCGGATGAATGGATCAAGGCGGTATTTGACGCCTGCCGGGAAGCTCCCCAGCACCGCTATCTGTTTCTGACAAAGAACTGGATGCGGGCAAGCAAATTTACTTATGAAGATAATTGGTGGGTCGGTAGAACATATACGCACACGGAAGATCCCCGTCTGCCGGTCGCATCAGAGGACAAAAACCTATATCTCTGCTATGGCCTCCCGCGCCACAAAGGCGTCGTATTTGGCGACCTTAGAAACACGTTTCTTTCCATTGAACCCTTACATGGGCCGGTTGATGATCTCGCCTATTATGCACACAGCTACGGCTACCAATGGGTAATCGTCGGTGCGGAAACAGGAAATCGAAAAGACCGAATCATCCCCGAAGCGGAGTGGATTCAGAAGATCGTCGAGGACTGCAAGAAACGGAATATCCCCGTCTTTATGAAAGACAGCCTGATCCCGATTATCGGCGAGGAAAACATGCTGCGGCAATTCCCGTGGGACAGAGAGGAGCGCGGATGATGGGCTATCTGAAAGAACGTCACGGCGCGGTGCTTTTAGGCACGACGCCGGAGGGCACTTGCCCGATGTGCGCGGTAAAGCACGAGCCTGAAATGCCGCACAACAAGGACAGTCTGTGCTATCAGTACAAGTTTTACGATCAGCACGGGCGCTGGCCTACCTGGGCTGACGCAATGGCGCATTGTGCGCCGGAGGTCAAAGCCATCTGGCGGCGCGAGCTTGAAGCCCGCGGCGTCGAAGTTGGAGAGGAGCAGGCGGAATGATCTTTCTTGTGAAAGGGCATTGCTTCCTCGGACGGCAGAAGATCGACGAAAACGGCAATGTTACTGAGGAGAGCGCGGCGCGATTTGAGACTGACCCGGAGGGCGGCAGCGTGGCCGTGGGCATTCTGGATGACGACACGATGGAGCCAACCGCGCCGGCGAAAGTGTTCGGGGATTTTGACCCCTGGGGCTATCTGTCCTGTGCGCTGAAGCTGCTTGCCCCTGCGCGGGCGGGCAACATCCCGGACTTTGAGAGCATCTTCAAAAAAGCGTATGCGGACTATGGCAACACCGATTGTCCGGCGCTGCATTACTGCGATCGCCCCACCTGCGACGACTGTATCGTGCATCGGTGGATGGAGGAGGTCGACGAGGAATGAGCGATATCTATATCCCAAACATGGAAATGCCGACAGAAGAGCAAAGTGTCATAACAATAAACATCTACGCCGACGGTGTTGTAACCTGTTATGACGATGATGTGGAGCGAAAGGCTATCCCCGTCCCCGACCACGGGCGGCTGATAAATGATGATGTCCTGAATAGTATTGAGCATTATCACGACGGGACATTTGGCTTAACAGACTACGAAAGAGGATGGAATGCAGCTTTGCTTTTGTGTAAAAAGCGTATCGAGGCTGCCCCGACCATCATCCCCGCAGACAAGGAGGATGGAAAATGAGCGTGTTCGACGATGGGGAGATCCGCAAACGGCTTTCCGCCGCCTTCCCCCTGCTGTTCGTCAACCGGCAGAACGAGCTTATCATACACCCGAAGCGGAGCACCTATTTCCGGCTGGATGGGTCGAGAGCGAGCGGGAGTTGCAAGCAAAAATCCTTGAATGGCTCTCCCGCGAGGCGGCCAAGAGCGTCTATCCGTGGTCGCAGGAATACCACCTTGCCGGGATCAACAGCTTCCTTGGCACGGATTTCACGCAGGAGGAAATGTATGCGATCTATACCTACCTCGGAAACGCCTGCAACCACGAAAAGACGTTGCGGTTTATCGACAGCGGCTATGACCTTTCTATTCTGCCGATAAGGAGGGACGACAATGGAATGTAGAGATTGCGGCCATCTGAAAAACTGCAAACGCCAGTGCATGCAACTGCCGAAGGGCTGCACCTGTGCGGACTGTATTCACGTGGATCGGTGCACGCTGATGTTTGGCGCAAAGCCCGATAATACGATGTGTGGATGGGAGCCGATCCGCTTTGTCAGAAAGAAGGCACGGGCATGATGGAGAAAATGAAAAAGTTGTCGGACGTGATGGCCGTGTTCGAAAAAAACAAGGACATGATAGACCCCGCAATGTACGAGCGCCTTGTTGCTCAAATCACGCGCGACACACCCAATTACTATGTCGGACCGATCGTGAACTGCGAAGAATGTATTTACCGATCGCAGTATAGCAACGACGATGGGCTTTATGCGTGCGGCGTCATGTCAACAGGCGATATGCGTGTGCTTGTCCCGGCTGATGGTTGGTGCCACCTGGGACGATTAAGGGGGACCACCAATTTCCCGGATCCCAATCTTTCTTCCATTGCGGACTATGACGGCCTTAAATGGAAATACATAGTTTTCAAATGCGACACCGGGGAGCTTGTGGACGGCTGCTTTGTGCTGCGGCCTGACAAGGACGAGGCGGCGATCGCTGCCCTTGTGGCCTACGCCGGGGCGACCGGCAATAAGCAGCTCGCGGCTGACATCCTGGCATGGATAGACGATCTGTCGGGAGGGTGCTGATATGAGCAGTATTAAGCCTATTCTCTTCAACACGGAAATGACGATCGCTGTGGAGGAAAACAGAAAAACACAGACGCGGAGGCTGGTCAGCCCTACGCCGCCGGCCGATGCGCGGCTTGTGATGAGCCCGGACCCGGATAATCGGTACGCATGGGATGAATCACGCGAACTTCCGGATCTTGGCCCGCATGATCGCCGTGTTTATTACCCGCGTTATTATCCCGGCGATATCCTCTATGTTCGGGAGACGTGGGCGGAATGGGAGGGAGGCTATGTTTTCAAGGCGGATCCCGTACCAGCATATCCGCATTCGTTTGTTGACCGCTGGTATCCCTCTATACATATGCCGAAGGAGGCGGCGCGGATCTTCCTGCGCGTGACTGACGTGCGCGTGGAGCGGTTGCAGAATATCTCCAGAGAATCAGCTATTGCGGAGGGATGTAACGGAGCAATTCCAATCCTGGAATTCAAGCGCATTTGGAACAGCACCCTAAAGCATATGGATCATATTAGATACGGCTGGGCTGCCAATCCCTGGGTATGGGTGTATTCCTTTGAACGCTGCGAGAAACCGGAGGAGTGGAAATGAAAAGCATCGACGAGCTGCCCGATCTGATGGTCGAGTTGATTGAAAACACCACGGCGGAGGACGATCATATCGAGTTTCCCGGGCGCGCCCGAGAAATCATCAAGGAAATATCGGACTTCGCCCAAAGCACAAAGATCTATTCCCGAAACCGGGATAGAAGCAAAACCTTCTGGGAGAATGACGCGACGCCGACGGATATCTATTACTTCATGATCCGGAAAGTCGTCGACGCTCCTACGCAGATCCACCGGGACGCCGCTGTGCTCCTGCACATGCCCGCGCTGGCCGAAGCGATAATTAAGCAGGAGAGGGGTGAAATTGAAGATGGATAAAACCTTTTGCAAATGGTGGGACAAGCCGCTGGAAGAAGTGGAAGAGGACGCCCAGGAGGTTTGCCTGAACGAGGGGCGCTGCTGTGCGGCTTGCGGTTATCTCGTAGAGGAGGGCACTGACGATAAATGAGCGTGCTGATAAAGGGCATGAAGATGCCGAGATACTGCGCTGAATGCGATGCCGTGAACGATGAAGAACTCCTTTGCCCCTTTACAAATGATGATTGTGAGAATTATTTCAGAGTTCGGAATCGATACTGCCCTATAGTCCCTGTCCCGCCACATGGGGATTTGATAGACAGGGCGGCGCTGTTGGTGGAAATCAACAAGATCTGCGATAGGCGAGATGCTGGGATTATATCTGATTTGACTTGCCTTCAGCAAATCCTCTCAGCATTAAGACACGCTCCCACCATCATCCCGGCAGACCCGGCAGAGGAGGGGTAAAAAGATGCCGTTGCCAAAAGCCTATGTTGACAAAGAAGCGTTTTCACGGCGGCTCTCCGAGCTTATAAGAGCCTTTGAGCCTTGCCCTGATAAGTATGACGCTGTTGTTGCTGTACAAAGCGTGTTTGATTCTTTTCCATACATCACCATCCCCGCAGACCATATCGGTGACGCCAACCAAATGGTTAACAATGATTATGCTGGTCTGAAAGTGAAGTATATCGTTCGCAAAGCATCCAACGGAGAGCTCGTTGACGATTGCTTTGTGCTGCGGCCAGATAAGGACCAGGCCGCCATAGCTGCGCTTAACGCTTATGCTGACGCGACCGAAAATCAAGTTTTGGCTGCTGATATTCGGAAGTGGCTTTCATCCATAATCTCGGCAGAGCCAAGAGTGATTAAATGGCGGGAATGGAACCGCATCGGAGCAGAGGAGGGCGAGGCATGAGCTCACAATATTCACTCTTTGATGTGCAGACTTTGGAAGAGAAGCGCGACCTTGATGTGGCACTCGGCGCGCCGCGTGATCTTCTCCCGGCCACTCCGCCCCGGGCATGGCGAGGCCCGATGCGCGGGATGCGGTTTTTGAAGATCGGCTTGGCGGACAGATCAAGCATCGTCGTAGAAACGGATCTGTCTATGTTTGAACTGTCAAATGAGCTGCGCAATAAGGCAAAAGTCGCTCTCACGCTGGCCGACGGGAGGAGCACCGAAGTCAGGATCCAGGACGTGGCCTATATAGAAAACGTGTTACGCGTGCCGGTGTGAGGAAAGCAGAATGGACTACTACGTTATCAAGAGTAAGCGAACCGGGCGGCTTGTGTCCGGGACAGACTTCAACACATATCCCAGACGTCAGCGCTTTGCCAACGAGACCCGACCACCGCTTTTGCTGCCTGCCGACCCGCTGCTTATAGAGCCAGAATTACGCAGGCGAGGCATTACCTACCGGGATTACAAGATCGTCACGGTCAGAATCCCATAATCACAACACGGCCTGCGCGAACGTGCGTGGGCCGTCCCGTCCGGGGCTGATCCGCCCCGCCGATGATTGGCCTATGGAGGGCCGAAACGGGAATACAAAAGGAGGCTTGCAGGATGGAAAGACTTACGACCGATAATCCGCGGGACAATATCGAAACGGCGCTGAATCTGTTTTACATCAAGGATGGCGAGACCTGGGTGCGCGGCGGCGGTGACGCGCCGGGCTACCCTGATGTTCGCCTTTTCGACTATGCGCGTAAGCTCATCCGCGCGCACGGTGCCGAGGAGCTGATAGAGCCAGACAGCGAGGATCAGGAGCTTGCCGATCAGATCGCAGAATGCTTATTTGACGGCGTTGACACCATCGAGGGCCTGATTGCCACGCTCTACACGGCGTCATGGGCTTTTTCAGCGCTCCGCGAAAAGCTGAAGCGGTATGAGGACGCCGAGAACGAAAAGCGATTCATTTACCCGCCCTGCAAGGTCGGCGATACCCTGTATGAGATCGACTTGCCGGAGTACGGCGTGATCGTGTGCAAGGTGAGAAGCGTGTTTTATGTGAGTAAGCACCATGCAGACCGGGAAGATCTGCCGGTCGTAAGCGCGTTAAGCGTTGTGGTCGAGGTAATTGATGGCCACGGCGCCGGCAGCTGCTATGCCTTTGAGGAAGAGAACTTCGGAAAGACGGTATTTCTCACGAGGCAGGAAGCGGAGGCCGCGCTTGCCAATCTCCAGGATAAATCATGACGAAGCTGATCGACTTGACCGGGCAGCGCTTCGGATGCCTGGTTGTGAAGGGGCGCGAGGGAAGCTACCGCCCGAAACGCCCGGACGACGGACACAGTGAACCGACATGGCGCTGCTATTGTGACCCGGCCTTTGGCGGCTGCGGTCGCGAGTGCATCGTGATCGGGAACAACCTGCGGCATGGGCGCACAAAATCGTGCGGCTGCCGTGAACAGAGAAGACTACGGAACGGATAAGCAAGGTGAGGAAATGGGAAAAAGCATAAAGCCTCTCTATGGGGCGGGCGCCGACAAGAGCAGCTTTATAGGCAAGACACTGCGCACCGCGGCGCGTAAATGCGGCTTCTCCCGGGAGGGCTACCGCGTGTATCTCCTGCGCGAGCAAAACGATCAAGACGGCGTGCTTGCCGCCAGAGATTACGAGCTGTGCCGCATTGTACGTGAGCACCCGAAACTTGGAGGCTGCGTGATCGTGCACTATGAAGAGTATTACGGTATTCGGATTTTCCGGGTAAGGGAAAAGACATGGGCGGAGGGGCACTATGGTTGAGGAAATCAAGCTGATACCGCCTCGGCCCGGCTGCTGCCGTATCTGTGCGGCTATGCACAAGCCAGAAGAGCCGCATGAGAAAGACAGCCTTTATTACCAGAACCGGTTTTTCAAGAAGCACCGACGTTTTCCTACCTGGGAGGACGCTATGAGCCATTGCAGCGAGGATGTCAAGGCCGCTTTCCGGGAGGAGCTTTCCCGGAGGAATATCGACGTTGACAGCACACCTTCGACGCGTTCAGATTGACAAAAAGGAGCCAACACCATGAGCCAAGTCAATTTTGTAGAGCAATTCAATCTCTTCATGGATTATTCCAGAAGAAATAAACTGACAAGCTACGAGCGGATATTCTACCTGGGGCTGTTCCATTGCGCGAATGATCTCGCAAGGCAGACGGAGAATTTCGAGTGGCCCGATGATTATTTCCCTGTGAGCAATGTGGAGTTGAACGGCTGGACAGGCTTTGACGAAAGGGCCATCCGCAACACCCGTAACAGCTTGAAGCAAAGGGGCCTGCTGGATTTCCAGAAAGGCGACGGGAGAAGAAGCGATCCCGTGTACCGCATTTACTATCTCCGCAAGAACGGGTACAAAATTGCACCCGATCTTCCAGCGCAAGAAATGACCGGGCGCAAAAAAGCAGGCGGTCAGGGCATCGACAGCGAAAACGCAGCCGAACGCGGAAACCGCGAGCAATCGGCAGCAAAAACGCAGCCGATAGAAAAAATATCGGCAGCGAAAACGCAGCCGATCAATAATCAATCGGGAGCGAAAACGCAGCCGATTACACAAGAGCAGGAGCCTATCGACTGCGAATTTGCACCCGACCCTGTAGGTGATCCTGTAGGTGATCCTGTAGGCGATAGTGTAGGTGATTCTGTCGTTATCGACTGCGAAAACGCAGGCGAATACTTTATTAAAAACAAACTAAACGTAAACGTAAATACAAACGCAAATATACCTCCACTACCGGAAGAAAAGCCTGAAGAGGAGAGAGGCGCGCCCGCGGCGGCGGAACCGCTTGACAATCCTGAGCTGGGGAGGGTCATGTCGTTTTACATGGACCACTTTGCCAGCTACCCGTCGCCAATGGCCATAGCAGGGCTGAAAGACTTTACGGAATCGCTGGGGGCAGATGTTGTCATTCACGCGATGGACATTGCCGCAAGCGAAGGAAAGGTAAGTTGGAGCTACATACGCGGCATTCTCAACCGCTATCAGCGGGAAGGGCTAAGGTCAATGGTCGACGTGCAGCTTTCGGAGCAGCGCTTTGAAGAAAGCAAGGCGCGGCGCAGCAGGGGAAAGTCACAGGAGCCGGAGCGTCCGCAGGGCGGCGGCCTCGTCGATTTGAACGTGCCATACGGCGGCGCCAAAGGTCTTGTAAGTGGGTTTAACGGGAGGTGGTAACTGTGACGATTGCGGATGCCAATTATCTTCTCGGCATTGCCGAAGCAAATTTCAGCTATGCCTTCAAGAACATGGACCACGATCAAAAGGTGACACTTGTAAAAACATGGGCTTTCGGACTGCAAGATATCCCGGCGGATATCGTCATGCTCGCCTTTATGCAGCTCACCACAACGAGCAAATGGCTGCCGACTGTCGCAGAAATTCGGGAACAGATTCAAGAACTGTACTACCAAGCGAGAAAAAAACTTGATGATGAGGAGGACGCACGACGCCTTTACCGGATGGTCGGAGGAGAGCAGCCAAAAGAAGAAAACCCGAAAAGTATTGATCTGTGCCGATACATCGTGTCAAATACGGAGCATCTTTCGACAAAAGCAGGACCGGGACTTAAACTGAACAAGATCCTGAATATGACCGGCGGCTATTTGACGGCTATCGGAAGCGGCCAAATGGGATTTGCCGAGATCGAACAATGAAGCTATTTCAAGGAGGAACGGACATGACAGAGCAGGAAATCAGAGAAAGACAGCAGCGTGCCTACGAGAACCGGGACAGCATTTTGCCGCGCGACGTGCTCACCATGACATGCACAGATGCGGATGATAAACACGCCTATTTCCGGTTTCCGAGCGGTGAAACACTCACCATAAGTCAGGACAAGGCGTCGAGCTACACGGTCGGCAAGGTAAAGATCACCTGTGAAACCCAAGTCGTCAAAGCAAACGTCTATGGCTTGTTTGTGGATTATGGTTTTGCAGTGAGCGACACCGGCGATCACATCACGATCAACGGACCGGACGCGCAAAGCCTTGTCCGGACGGTGCGGCCGGTCAAAATTCAGAATCGGGACATCCCGCCGCTTTTGGAAGTGTTTTCCGCCATGCAGCAGGTCATGAGGACGGAGGAGATTCGCGAGTGGCAATACGGGAGAATGCTGAAAATTACGGCCAGCCTTTCCGGCGCTCCCGGCGGAGGCGGCCCGAAGGGGATTGACAGTCCGCTCTCCATCCTGGACGACATACAGAGAACGCAGATCGAGGAGTGCAGGGAGTATGCAAGATTCCTCCGCCGCGCACAGAAGATCCTGAACAGCATCGAGAGCCGCACCATGCGGGCTTTCGTAATGATGAAATACGTCATGAAGCTCTCTGATACAGAGATCCGGCAGGAGCTTAATTTGACGCGCAGGGGCTATGAACGGGCGCGCCGTGCCGTGCAGGACGCGCCTTGTATGGAGGCCGTGAAGTGGCAGGAAAACTATATTCTCGGCTGAATAACACTATAATTTGCGACGGGTGTGTTGAAATGACAAGGCCAATATGCTAAAATGATACCATCGCCAGAGGTAGAGAAAGACGGCGACTGAGCAAAAACCTGTTTTAAGGGGCTTCGGCCCCGTGCTGTGGACGGACAAGGAAACTTGGCCGTCCTTTTTTATCCCATCCGCCACGATGCGGAAGGGGATCAAGGCCGTCGTATTGCGACGGCCTTTTTTATTGGCGGGAGGCGAGAATGTGGCAGGCGGAATATACCTTGAAATTGACGCTTCAGAACTTGACGCGCAGATCGACCGCCTGAAAAGTGCGCTTACGCCCGCCCGCGTCAACCAGGTCATGTATGGCATCTTCCAGCGAACAGGCGGGCATGTCAGAAAAATCCTGAAAGAGGATTTGCCAAAGCAATACTACATCAAGCCGGGTGAGGTGGGGAAAGCCGTAGGCCGTGCGACCGTGACGAGCGGCGCAGGCGGAACAGGCTGCGTCATTCCCATTTCCGGGCCAAGGAAAAGCATTGGCGGCGGCTTTGGCGCAAGCGGCGGCGCTCACGGATGGGCGAGCCTGCGCAGGAGATACCGCGTCAAGGCACGCATTGTAAAATCCGGACAGAGCACCCTTCCGCAGCAGATGGACAGCTACGGCGGGCAAGCACCGTTCCGCAACCTGGGCTCAAAACTTGGCGGGCTAACCTTCACCAGAGCCGGGAAAGGCCGCTTCCCGATCCTGAAAGTGGTCGGCATTTCTGTAGCGCAGATGCCAACCAACCGAAGCGAAAGCGATGTTCAAGCTGATATCAAGGCTTACTTGGAAAAACGCATGGAGCATGAGCTCCAAAGACTGATAGGCGGTTAAGCATGGCTCAAAGCATGACCAAAAAAGAGCTCGCAAACATAGCGGGCTATACCTACCGGCGTCTTCACGATATCGACAGAAATTTGCCGGATAATAAAAAACTGTTCGTTGAGAGCGAGGGCGGGAAATACGACCTCGCTCTTTTTGTTCAGCGATGGGTGAAATACAACGTCGAGAACGAAGCGGGCGATGAGGACGACCTGGATCTTGTTAAGGCGCGGCATGAAGCCGTGAAAATGCAGAAAACCGAGTTGGAAGTTGACAAGATGCGAGGTCAGCTTGTTGATGTGCAGGATGTGCGTAAGCTGTGGGGCGATATTGCCGCAACTGTCACACAAAACCTGCTGCATCTGCCGACCACCTTAGCACCACAGCTGCGTATGATCGAAAATCAGGAAGTGATTTCTTCTGTGATTGACGAGGGAATCCGGCGCGTGCTAAACGAGATCGCCGATACTCCGCTGCCAGATTATGCGGCAGATCCGAGCGGCGATGAAGAAAGCGAGGAGGACGAGGAGTGAGCGCCTTATCGGAGCTGGCGCGGTACACGCTCGCCATGTTCCGGCCGCCGGCGACACAGACCGTTTCCGAGTGGGCTGACCAAAACCGTGTGCTGGTTTCTGAGAGCAGCGCAGAGCCGGGCGCGTGGCGCACAGATCGCGCGCCGTATCAACGCGAAATCATGGACGCCTTTACGCAGCCGGGCATTTGGCAGATCGTGATTATGGCAAGTGCCCAGGTCGGAAAGAGCGAAATCGAGCTGAACATGATGGGTTGCGCCATTGACAATGACCCAGGCCCGATGCTGTATATACAGCCTACCGACAAGGTCGCCGAGGACTACAGCAAACGGCGAATCGCACCGATGATCTCCGCCTGTCCGACGCTGCGCGATAAGGTATATAAGGCGCGCGGGCGCGACGCGGGGAACACCATCACGATGAAAACCTTTCCAGGCGGAAGCCTTGCCATCATCGGGGCCAACTCCCCGGCAGACCTTTCGTCAAAGCCCGTCCGCTATATTTTCATGGACGAGACGGACCGTTTTCCGCCCAGTGCAGGGACAGAGGGCGACCCGCAGGAATTGGCAGAGCGCCGTACCGAGACTTTCCGCCATAACAGAAAGATCGTCAAAACCAGCACGCCGACCATAAAGGGGAAAAGCAAGATTGAGACGGATTACATGAACGGGACACAAGAGGAATGGCACACGGAATGCCCTCATTGTCACACCTACAGCTTTATCCGCTTTCAGGACATCCATTTTGAGAAAGAGGATTACAAGAACGAGCGCGGCGACGAGGACTACCTCGTGAAGTCCGTAGCTTGGCGCTGCCCGGTATGCAAGCGCGATATCGGAGAATTTGAAGCTAAACGGCTGCCCGCGAAATGGGTAAGCAACAATCCGAAAGCCCTCAACAACGGGATCCGCAGCTTTCGACTGAACGCTTTCATGAGCCCGTGGAGCGATTGGAAAGATATCGTGTGGAAATTCCTCAAAGCCCACAAGGACGCTGAAAAGCTGAAAACTTTTTACAATACCATCCTGGGCGAAACGTGGGAGATCCGGGAGAGCAGCGGCCTCGCCGAAAAGCTGTATAACCGTCGCGAGCACTACGACGCCGAAGTGCCAACGGGTGTGCTTGTCCTGACGATGGGAATAGATACGCAGGATAACCGTCTGGAGTATGAGGTTGTCGGATGGGATCGCAGCGAACAGAGCTGGGGCATCAGCCGCGGCATTATTCCCGGCCGTGCAGATGCCCCCGGCGTATGGCAGGAAGTGGACGAACTGCTTGACCGTGAATGGAAGCTCGGAAACGGCATGAAAATGCGCATCCTTGCGACGTTCATAGATTCAGGCGGCCACTTCACACAGGACATATACAAGCAATGTGCGCGCCGAGCAAGCCGCCGGATATGGCCCATCAAGGGCGAGGGCGGCGAAGGAAAGCCCTACTGTCGCCCCATGAAGCGCAGCGGAGGCAAAAACGAAGGAACAAAGTTTGTCCTTGGCGTCGACGCCGGAAAAGAGGGCATCTTGTATGCCGCGAGCGCTACTGCAGAGAGCAAGGAGCCGGGGCCGACCATCATGCATTTTCCCATCGACCAGCGCGCAGGGTACGACATGGAATACTTCAAGGGCCTGATCTCCGAGCGCATGACCATCCACCGCAGGAGCGGCCAAAGCGTAATCGCGTGGGAAAAGATATACGAGCGCAACGAGCCGCTTGACTGCCGAAACTACGCGCGCGCAGCCTTCCGCTATTTCAATTGGAACTTTGAGAAGATCGAAAGAGCTCTGTCCGGAACTGAGGAGCCAGAAATCATCACAAAGACGGAAGAAACCAGACGGAAACAGCGCCGCATTGTGAGTCGGGGAATCCAGGTATAGAGGAGTTGATTGAATGAGCCTACTCGCAAGTGCTTTTTCCGTGACCGAGCTGACGGAAATGCTGACCGCATGGAAGGATTGCTACAAAGCATTGGCCACCGGGCAGGCAAAGTATTACCGCATCGGTACACGGGAATTTCAAGCTTTCGACCTGGACGCTGTTTTAAAGCAGATTCAGGACATTCAAAACGCCATTGACGAAAAGAACGGGACGAGCAAGCCGCGCGTGAAGCGCGTGGTATTCAGGGATTTGTAAGGAGCGTGATGGAGCATGAGCAGTAAAGACCCCACTTTCCGGGAGCGCGCCTTATTTCTGTTTAACCCCCAAAAAGGAAACGAAGCATACCGGGAGCGCATCAAGCGCGAACGGGAGCAGGAATCCACCGACAGCAAAAAAGCCGCGCCCCGTATGAGCTACGGAAGCCATGGGGCGAGCACAACGCTCAACAGCCTTGTTGGGTGGATTGTGGACGCGGGAAACGCGGAGGACAATATCGACCTGTTTTCCTCTACCCTGCGGCAGCGATCGCGTGACCTGTTTGCCGGCGGCGGCCTCGGCCGAAGCGGTCCGATGTCGCTCTCAACGTCCGTTGTCGGCTGGGGCATTCAGCCGAAACCAAAAATTGACGGAGATTATCTCGGTATGACGGACAAAGCGCGCGAGGAAGCCGAACGAAATATCCTGCGGGAGTTTCGCCTTTGGGCCGAC
>Ga0247611_10003216_pt1 | contig 24609 bp, 16 predicted proteins | sample 177DNAGHGhighgp2_FD_192422 | JGI IMG/M metagenome (GOLD analysis project Ga0247611, IMG submission 192422) | Sheep rumen microbial communities from Palmerston North, Manawatu-Wanganui, New Zealand - 1770 DNA GHGhigh gp2 | ecosystem: Host-associated > Mammals > Digestive system > Stomach > Rumen... | reverse complement strand
TGAAATCAGACTGTATTGAGACTATTTTTACCATGATTTATGACAAAAGTCATGGATATAACATCTTGTTTCTAAATGTAATGAAAAATAATTTAAAAAAAATTTGGTGGTTTATATAGTATCTTCGGGGCTTTATTAAATTGCAATGATGAAACAGGGGTTGCACCCCTGTCTGTAATCTGCCAGTCCTTCGGACTTATCGTCTGCTCGGATAGTGTACGTTAGGGCGGGTTTGCAATTTGCAATCTGATATATTTAACGCCTGAAGGGTGGTGGTTTTGTGGGTGCCTATGCGACATGGAAATCCACAAAAGTTGCTATATTCGTGGAATCAAATCCACAAATGTTTAAACTTTTGTGGATTTGATTCCATAAAAGTTGTATCTTTGCATTGTAAAATACTGCTATAATGATACAGAGAATACTACAAAAGGATATTGAAAGCCAATTGTTTAAAGGTAAGGCTATCGTGCTGATGGGGAGTCGGCAAACAGGAAAAACGACGCTCTTGCGACAGATATTTGAGAATTCGGAGAATGTTTTGTGGCTTTGGGGTGACGATATGGATACTCAGGCGATGATGGATAGCATGACTGCGGCACGGATGTATAGCCTTTTGGGGGAGAAGCGTGTTTTGGTGATTGACGAGGCTCAACGGGTGAAAGATATCGGGCTGAGGATGAAGGTCGTTACTGACCAGATGCCGGATGTACAGCTTGTTGCAACAGGTAGTTCTTCTTTTGAGCTAGCCAACCGTCTGAATGAACCGTTGACAGGCCGCAAATGGGAGTATAAACTCTATCCGCTCAGTTTCGGCGAGATGGTGGCCCACCATGGTTTGTTGACAGAGAGGCGGCTACTTCCCCATAGGCTGGTTTATGGATACTATCCGGAGGTGGTGACCTCGGTCGGCAACGAGCAGAGGGTGTTGAAAGAGTTGACGGATAGCTATCTGTATAAAGATGTGTTGACACTGGGACAGGTTAAGAAGTCGGATAAGTTGGTGGCGCTCATGCAGGCATTGTCTTATCAGGTGGGGTCACAAGTGTCGTATTCCGAATTGGCAAACACGGTGGGGATTGATGTCAAGACCGTGGAGTCGTATATTGATGTGCTTGAGAAGTCATACATTATTTTCCGTCTTCCATCATTCAGCCGCAATATGCGGAATGAGCTTAAGAACAGCAAGAAAATCTATTTCTACGATAATGGCATACGCAATTCGCTCATTGCAAACTTTTCTCAGGTTGAGATGAGGACCGATGTGGGGGCCTTGTGGGAGAATTTTATTGTTTCGGAGCGGCTGAAGTACAATGACTATACTCACCGTTGGTGTAACCGCTATTTTTGGCGAACCCGTGAGCAGAAAGAGATAGACTATCTAGAGGAGTGCGATGGGGTTTTGAGTGCTTTCGAGTTTAAGTATAATCCTAGGAAACACACCCCTGTCCCCAAGGGTTTTGCCGAGAATTACAAAGATGCCAGTTTCATGGTTGTAACTCCCGAGAATATGGAGGAGTTTATTTTGCAGTAGAGGATTGGCATCAGAAATTCCCCGACGGTGACGGTAGAACACAGGCAGGGGCGTAAACCCCTGCACAATGATAATGATTAATCGGAACCCCGAAGGGGTGACACTCTATGCCTTGTTGGTGGTCTGTCGCCCTTTCGGGACTTTGTTTTGTCGCAATGATGAACGGGGGTTATACCCCCGTCTGTAATCTGACAGTCCTTCGGACTTATCGTCTGCTCGGATAGTGTACGTTAGGGCGGGTTTGCAATTTAGTAGGTATACCAATCGCAGGGTGGTTGTGAGTTCCAATTCCTTGTTTCGGTCGTAAAATTTCATGATTCTCCCTTGTGTTTTAGTATTTTGAAATACCGTATTTAGAAATACTATATTTGTAATGCATTATTTATTAAAATGATAAGCAATCGTATTTATTGTATATCTTGCTATAAAGATAGTGTTTTTTGTAACAAACAATCTTTTCTTGAAAAAAAAGAATGATAGTTGTATCTTTCCTTTGAGATGGTTGAGGTAGCGAGTTTGAGAATAAACCCAAATCGGTTATCAGTCCGACATTTCAATCAATTTTGTCTATTTCCAGTCTGTTTATGCAATGTCAGCATTTCTTTATGATCCATTACGTTACTTGGACTCGGCGTAGCAAGCGAGCTATCTCTGCTCTCGCTTTACTCAATGTTCGCCAGTGCTGTGCTCAATCTGTTCGAAACAAATACCAATCTGATATAAACTCTAAGGACCGATTTGGGGTTGAAGAAGTCCTTGATAGGCATTAGGACTGAGGTGATAAGGCTGTTTAGGAGAGAAGGCAAGAGGGGATAATTGGGGATGAATGGAGAAGGTTGGTTGTGCTATAGGTAAGTTGAGGCTTTTTACAAAAAAGTGTTGTCTATCTTTGCAGTCGGAACAGAACGTATGGATGATGTCTAAGGATGTTCTGTTTCAGGGAGTTCTTTGATATATTGAGTTCCGGTTTAGCCCATATAATCAAAGCGAAGCCAGGGAGGGGCTCCGCTTTGTTAAGGGTGTGTATCTGGATTGCTATTGCCGGAGGAGGCTGTCGGTGGGCCAGTTTTGGTACCAGAGTTCGCAGGCACCGTTGGGGTTCTCTTCGAGGAAGACGCCGACACTGCCGTTTTTGAGTAGTGTCATGGAGGAGTAGACCGAAGGGCCGTCGAACATCAGCACAGGGTCTTGCCACGTCTCGCCCTCGTCATAACTTACAAAGATGCTCACGTCGCGGCGTTCCATTGAGTTGGGGACGCTGTGAAGGAGGATGTTGCGGCTGTCGCCGTGGTCGGTAGCGGCCACTCTCAGCATGTCGCCGTTGCAGGCGTTGGTCTTCAAGCAGTCCCAGCGACCTTGGGTGCCCCAAGTCTCGCCGCCATCGGTAGAATGGTTAAAGCCACGGGCACCGTTTTGGCGTACACTTATCAGTATCCGTCCGTCTACCAGTTCCATCAGTTTGGCCTCGTCGCCTCCGCTGTAGGCGCGGTTTGACACATGCCAGGTGTGTCCGTTGTCGTCGCTGTACACTACGAAGTTGTCTAGCGTGTTGCTGTTCTTGCGGCACATGGCGGCGGCAAACATAATACGTCCGGCATGTTCGCCACGGGTCAGCCGCAGTCCGTTGCCAGACCCGAAGAAAGAGGCTTTATAGTTTCTGCAAACGGTGTTGGTGGCCGCCGAGCCCCACAACTGGGCTGTGATGTCCTCGGGTTCGGACCATGACTGGCCTCCGTCGCTGCTGCGGCATACGAAACTGCGGATGGGGTCGGATTCGGTGGAGGCGAACAAGCCGTTCCCGCCAACGAACACGCAAACCACCTCACCGTTTCCGCACACCACCAGAGCCGCATCGCCGAAGCCGTGTTTGCGTCCGGTGCCGCGAGCTATGGTGACGGGTTCGCTCCAGGTGCGGCCGTTGTCGGTGCTGCGACGCGACACGATGTCGATGTCTTCGGGGAGGTCGGTCTCGTTGTATTTGCGGCGGTCGCAGGTGATGAGCAGCGAGCCGTCGGGCAGGCAACAGATGGCGGGAATGCGCCAGTTGGTGCTTCCGTAGTCACCCGGGCGGAAGAGGCATTGTTCGAAATAACGGATAGTGTCGGCTGGTGGGGGAGTCACGGGGGCCTCAGGCTGGTTTTTCTGGCATCCGACAAAAGAAAATGCCATTGCGATGGCCATTATTAAATACTTTATCATAACTTTGATTGTTTTATGAGGGTTTTGTATATGTTTTTTATTGTTGAATGTGCTTGTAACGCAGATGATTCAAGGGCTGATGGACACCGTGCTGAGCATGGGGGGTGAGTTCATAATGGTTTTGCCGCTTCGATGCTATTAGAAGTAGATTCCCATGGGTGAGATGCCTTGTTTCGGCATTATTGTAACTGCGTTTTATTGTTGAGAGATAATTGAAGCGACGGATGGGAAGAGTTGGGGGTGGATGAAAAAAAAAGTTTAATGGCGTGGAGAAAGGTCTTCGGCCATTAAACATTTTCTTCTATGAGATATTGTTAATACAGTATTGCTTTCAAGGACGGAAGCGGATGACATCGATAAGGCGGACGCCGTCGAGCCATACCGCGATGCACCCTACTATGCCTTCGGCATCGTCCCAGTTGTCGATGGGCTGGAGGGTGATGTCGTTCACGATTTCGAAATATTCAGGGTCGAAGCTTAGTTTTTCATCGAGACCGTTCACTTCGTGGAAAGAGCTGAGGGTGTCCATCACCCAGAGTTGTACGGATTCCACATCCTCGTATTCCGACATTTCGACGGCCTGTTGCAGGGTGGCGTAGATGTTGGGGGCGATGGCGCGAGCCTCCGGGCTGAGACGCATGTTGCGGCTGCTGAGAGCCAATCCGTCGTCGGCACGCACTATGGGGCAGGGGACCAACTCGATGGGGTATTTTATCTGTTCCAGCAGGTTGCGGATGATGGCTATTTGTTGGAAGTCTTTCTCGCCGAAATATGCGCGGTCGGGTTGGGTTAGGTCGAACAGGCGGCGCACCACAACGGCCACACCGGAGAAGTGGCCTGGGCGGCGGGGACCCTCCATCACCTCCTCGAGGGGGCCGAAGTGATAGACGGTTTCGACCTTTTCGGGGTACATCTCCTCGACCGAAGGCACAAAGGCGATGTCGGCACCGGCGGCGGTAAGCTTCTCAAGGTCGGCATCCACGGTGCGGGGATATTTGGCAAGATCCTCTTGGTTGTTGAATTGTATGGGGTTGACGAACACGCTCACCACGACGATGTCGTTTTCTTTTCGGGCACGGTTCACGAGCGACAGATGGCCTTCGTGGAGGGCTCCCATGGTGGGTACCAAACCAATGGTTTTGTGTTCTTTCTTGGCTTGTTCTATGGCTGCGGTAAGTGCAGCGACGGTGGTGTAAGTATTCATGTTTGTTTATTGTTTGTTTTCGTCAGGGTTTTGGTCGGTCACATCCTCGTAGGGGCTAAAACCGTCTTCATCTGTGTCGGTGTGTGGGTCGATAGACTGGCGGTCGGAGGGTTGGTATTTGGGGCGGCGGGAGAGGCGGTTGGGCAGTTCCAAGAGATAGTTGAACAAGGTGAGCAGAAGGCTGAACAGCAACGCGTCCCAGAAAGTCGCTACGTGGAATCGGGGCACCAGGGCGGCCGCAAGCAGGATGATGACGGCATTGATTACCAAAAGGAAAAAGCCCATGGTGAAGACGGTGAAAGGCAGTGTGATGACGATGAGGATGGGGCGTATGAAATTGTTGAGCAATGCGATGATAGTGGCGGTGATGATGGCGGTGAGCACATTGTCGATAGTCACACCGGGCAGGATGTAAGTGGCTAGGATGGTGGCCAGTGTCATGACCACGACCTGAGTTACAAAACCCCCAAAGCCTGCATACATATTGCCGTTATTGCCCAAGGTTATTTTCATAGGTCTATTTCTCCTTTACCATAACGTATTACTTCCATTTCGCCTCCGGCGCAGTTGACCACTGTGGAGGGGAGGTCTTCGCCAAGGCCGCCGTCCACGACCAAGTCCACACGCGAACCCCAGGAGTCATGAATCAGTTCGGGGTCGGTGAGATATTCGGACTCGATTTCCTCGTCCACGCGGCGCACGGAGGTGCCGATGAGGGGGCAGCCCACGGCTTCGACGACGGCCTGCAGAATGGTGTTGGAGGGGACCCGAACACCGATGGTTTTGTTCGGGTTGAGATAGTTTCGCGGCACATTGGTGTTGGCATCCATCACAAAAGTGTATGGGCCGGGGAGGCATTGCTTGAGCAGGGAGAAAAGATCCTTGCTCATGGGGCGAACGTACTCCGAAGCCATACTGAGTGAACTGCACAGCATGGAATATTTGGCCTTTTTCAGAGAGAAACCTTTCAGTTGGGCGATGGTTTCGACTGAACGTTTGAATTCCATGCTGCATGCAAATGCATACAATGTATCGGTGGGCAGTACCACTATGCCACCCTGTTGCAGCAGGTCTGCTACCCGCCGCACCTCCCGTTGGTTGGGATTGTCGTTATATATTTTCGTAATCATTTGAGTCTGCAAAGATACAAACTTTTTTGTATATAGAAGCTTTTTCGCTATAATAAATAATTGTTTTTTCCGTTTTGGTATCATTATGAAGAAAATAATTGCATTATTCTTGTTCTTTTGTGCGGTGGGTCAGTGGAGTGTGCTCGAGGCACAGAACATAAGGTTCGGGAAGTATTTTGAAGATATGACTTTGCGCATCAATTATCATCGCATAGGCAACCGCCAAAGCGATACGATAAGGGTGCTTTCGGAAGAACGTATATGTGTTTGGCCGGGGTCGCTGACCCAACTCGTTGACCCATTTGACAATGGTGACTACTGCATTGTGGTAAAGGATGCCAAGAGTGGCAAACTGCTATACAGCAGAGGCTACAACACGCTCTTTCACGAATACCGCGACACACCTGCGGGTGCCGACAGCGTGGCCACATTCGAGGAGGTGGTACGGGTGCCGTGGCCCAAGAAAACGGTGGAGATTTGTTTCATGAAGCGGGGCGCAGACCATCGGATGGCCATACAGTATAGATATCAATTCAATCCCGACTCAGCGTTGACCCAGATGAAGCGGCGTTCGGTGCTGAGGGTGGAGAATGAACCTATAAAGCTGCAATATACTGGGGACCCACATCATAAGGTTGATGTGGTGATAGTGCCAGAAGGCTATGGTCCGGCCGATAGCGCCAAGATGATGGACGACCTTCAGAAATTCTGCGGATACTTGCTGGGGCAGGAGCCTTTCAGGAGCAGGGCCAACGACTTCAACGTGTGGGGCGTGGCCAGCATGGGAGAGGCAACAGGCATCACTGACCCGGGCAAGGGTATCAAGGTCAACAGTTTGGTGGGTTCCAGCTACAACACATTCGGGGCCGACCGCTATTTGATGACAACGCACCTTTTTCAGCTGCATGACGCCATAGGGTCAACCCCGTTCGACCACATCATTATCATGGCCAACAGTACTACTTATGGGGGAGGAGCCATCTACAATTTCTATGCTATGAGTTCGCTCAATGAGATGGCATACATGGTGTTGCCGCACGAGTTGGGGCATTCAATAGGAGGATTGGCCGACGAGTATGTAGACGAGGATTTGAGCTATGGCGATATGCACACACTGACACAAGAGCCAACAGAACCCAATATCACCACATTGGTGGATTTTGCGAGCAAATGGCAGAATATGCTGCCGGAAGGTACGCCTGTGCCAACACCTGCGGACGAGGCGGTGCCCCGTCGCGAGAATGGGCCGATGGGAGTGTATGAAGGAGCGGGCTATCACGCCAAGGGAATATACAGGCCCACCATGCGGTGCATGATGCGCGACTATGCACCTTTCTGTCCGGTATGCAGCCAAAGGCTCAACCAGGTGTTTGACTTGTATGTGAAATAGTGTGTTCAGGTATAAGTGGTGATGGGTGCAGGCAGTGTTTGAGGAATTCGAAAAAAAGAGAAACCCCTCTCTGCTCTACGCCCCAAAACGGAACGAGAAAAAAATGTGTTGGAGATAATAATAAACCCCTGCCTTTCGCGTTATACACCAATATGTCACAACGGAAGATAAACATAGTTTTGATATTGCTCATGCTGCTAATGGTTTCGCTGGCTTCGTGCCGGAAGGAAGAACAGCACGGCGGTGATGTGGAGAGACTTCAGTTCTCGTGTGACACTATGTCCTTCGACACGGTATTTACACAGATGGGCACTACCACACGCCAGTTCAAAGTGTATAACCGAGGCAGTGAGATTGTGGTGTTGGACGAAGTGACACTGGAGGGAGGACGAGCCTCGCGGTTCAGGCTCAATGTGGATGGTGATACCAGTCTTAGTGCGCAAGATGTTAGGATAGACCCGGGCGACAGTATCTTTGTTTTTGTGAGGGCCAATATTAATCCTAATTTGGCAACTGAGCCTTTCCTGATAGAGGATGCCATACTTTTCCGCAAGGGGAATAATGAACGCCGCATTCCCCTAACAGCGTATGGCCGTAACGCTGTGTATCACGTTCCGACAGACACGATTCACTATGCTGACGGTACCTATCCGATTGACAATTTCGGCAAACCGTATGCCTACAGCGTGATAGATTGCGAGCATTGGCAGCACGATATGCCGCATGTGATAGTGGGTTATGCCGTAGTCGACTCGAGGCAGACGCTTCATCTCAGAGAGGGCGACGAGTTATATTTCTGCGAGGATGCCGTGCTGTGGGTTTATGATAGTGCCACACTCGATGCCCGCGGGACAGAAGGAAGCCCGGTGCTTTTCACATCTGTGCGTCACGACGGATGGTATGGACAGTTGCCCGGGCAGTGGGGCTATATCTGGCTCTCGGCAGGAAGCCGCAATAATGTGATGATGAATACAGTTGTGGAGAATGCATTTGTGGGGATACTGGTGGATAGTTGTGTCAATGCCAACCCGACACTCAACATACGCAATTCGCAAGTGAGGAACCATTCTATGGCCGGTATTATTGGACAGACATCTCGGATATACGGGAGTAACTTGCTGGTAGTAAACTGCGGCCAGGCTACGGTAGCGATGCAATATGGCGGCAACTACCGTTTTGAGGGGTGCACGTTTGCCGACTACTGGCGTTATGATGCCCGCAAGACTCCATGTGTGGTTATTTCTAATTCGTGGGAAGTGAACGGAGTGGAATATGTGCGGCCCATGCAGGCGCAGCTTACCGACTGCATTATCTATGGCAACCGCACGGACGGTGAGCTTGGACTATATCTCAACTACAATGGGCCGGCCTCGGCTGTGTTCACGAACTGTCTGGTGCGTGGCGGAGAATGGGATGAAGACCCCAAGTTTATTGACCCTCAGGGAGGTAACTTCCACCTGATGGAGGACTCGCCGGCATGGGGCATTGGATACCAATACGCGCAATCGGTTCAAGAGAAACACTAACAATTAAAAACAGAGGAACATGTACGAATATATATCCGGAACACTGGCCACCTTGACACCCGCCACAGCTGTAGTAGACAACGGTGGCATAGGATACATATTGCAGATCACGCTGAACACCTATACCGCTATCCAGCAGGAGAAACAGGTGAAACTCTGGGTGCATCAGGTGATACGCGAAGATGCTCATCTGTTGTATGGATTTCATACAATGCGGGAGCGAGAGATGTTCAGACTGTTGCTCGCAGTGAATGGTGTAGGTGCTGCCACAGCGCGCATCATGTTGTCCTCCATAACGGTAGACCAGCTTACTGCTGCCATTGCGTCGCAAGATGCAAAGACGGTGCAACGCATCAAAGGCATTGGTCCCAAAACCGCCCAGCGCATAGTTTTGGAGTTGCACGACAAGGTGGCATCGGACGGTGAGGGCATAGCAGTGGCGATGCCAGCTACTAACCGGAACAAAGAAGAAGCACTGGGTGCATTGGTGATGCTGGGCTTTCCGAAAGCGGCAGCCGAAAAGGTACTGCAGTCGCTTGACGGGGAATTGTCGGTGGAGGAATTGGTAAAACAATCGCTTAAACGCTTATAGAGTTACGAAATAATAGTACTATCAGAAACAGGAAAGTGAAACATAACAGAACAATGGACATGGAGCTGGCGCAGCCGGCATGTGTTTCTGGACCTTACGGGGGACGGCGGCATACTCTGTTGTCGTGGGCCAAGATGATGGCCTGCATGTTTCTGTTCCTGTTCATGGGTGTGACCAATACTATCTATGCCCAGACCCCCGACGAAGTGACCACCACGGTGGAATATGACGCAGAGAGCGGTGGATACACGAAAGTGACCAAGTTGGGAGATATGGTTATCAGCCGTGAGTATATGACGTTCGAAGAGTATCAGAACTATCAGATGAACGAGCTGATGAAGAAATACTGGAATGAACGTTCGTCGGTGGGCGATACATCGTCGGACGACGGGTTGCTAAGCCGCATACCCGGATTCAACGAGATAAGCAAGAAGGTGGACGGATTGCTGGCCATCCCCAATATCAGCATCAATCCTTCGGGTAGTGCCGACCTCACATTCCAAATAGTCAATAACTACCGCAATGACCCTGTGCTCGATGCAAACCGGCGCAGCGTCACTACTTTCGACTTTGATGAAAATCTCCAAATCAGCCTTAATGCAAAGATAGGTGACCTGTTCGATTTCGACATTAACTGGAACACTCAGGCCACTTTCGACTTTGAGAACAAAATCAAGCTTAAGTACGAAGGCAAGGAGGACGATATCTTGCAGTTGTTCGAGGCTGCCAATATCTCTTTCCCACTCAACACCACGCTTATTCACGGTAGCCAGGAACTATTTGGTGTGCACACCAAGTTGAAGTTCGGCAAATTCACGGTCGATGCAGTGCTCTCGCAAAAAGAGACCAGTACCGAGAATATGAGGGTGCAGGGAGGCGCCTCAACCCAGGAGTTCCAAATAAGGGCCGACGAGTATGAGGAAAATCGCCATTACTTTGTGGCACAATACTTCTACGATACCTATAATCATACTATGTCCACACTGCCTACACCCAACACGAATATCAAGATTATCCGAATGGAGGTGTGGCGCACCAATGTGGGTGCTGCGGTTACCAATAACCGCAATATCCTTGCCTTGACCGATTTGGGCGAGAATAACCCAAGCAATCAGCAATTGGTGGGAGGCTATTCGGTTAAGCCTACCAACAGCAGCAACAACATCTTCGATTTGATAAACAGAGGGGCTATCAGGAGTGTGAATAACATTACCTCGTATATGCAGAGTATTGGTTTTACGGCGGGTACCGACTACGAGAAAGTGGAAAGTGCACGTTTGCTCAACAGCTCGGAGTATACTTATAATGAGCAATTGGGCTTCATAACCCTGAACCAACCGCTCAGTGCAGACCAGGTGCTGGCTGTTGCCTTCCAGTATCAGGTGATTGGCGACACGACGGTGTATCAAGTTGGAGAGCTGACCACCGATGGTATCAACGACCCCAACACGCTTGTGGTGAAATTAATAAAAGGAACAGGAGTGGATACCAAGAGTCCTTTGTGGAAGTTGATGATGAAAAATGTCTATTTCCTGCGCAGTACTCAGATAGGAAGGGAGAATTTCCGTCTCAACATACTGTATGAGAGCCGTGAAGGAGGTGTCGGAATAGGCTATTTTACCAGTGGTCCCAAGGAGGGTATTCCGTTGATTGAGCTTTTCGGGCTGGACCGCATGGATGCCTCTCAGAACTACTATTATGCCGACGGTGTGTTCGACTGGTTCGATAGTGCCGCGTTCAAAGGCGGAACCATCCAGGCTTCATCGGGTCGTATATTCTTCCCATACGTCGAACCTTTTGGTAAAGACTTGCGTAACCTATTGAATAATGACGAGTTTGCCAACGAGTATTGTTTCGATTCGCTTTACACAATGACAAGGACTTTAGCCCAGCAGTATGCTGACCGTAACAAGTTCTATCTGGAAGGCTATTTCTCCAGTACGGTCAGTGGGGAGATTTCGCTGGGATACAGTGTCTCCCCGGGTTCGGTCACTGTGACAGCCGGAGGTGTGCCATTGATCGAAAATGTGGACTATACGGTGGATTACACGATGGGAACCGTGCGTATTGTGAACGAAAGCATACTTTCGAGCGGCACTCCCATTAGCGTGAGTAGCGAGAATAACTCGTTCAGCATGATGACCAAGACTATGGCGGGCGCTCATATCAACTATGAAATACAGCCCGACTTCAATATAGGGGCAACTTTTATGAATCTGCGCGAGAAGCCGCTGACACAGAAGAATAACTTTGGCGATGAACCAACAAGCAACAGCATCTGGGGGTTCGACCTGAATTATAGACATGAAGCTCCTTTCATCACAAAGTTTGTCGACATGCTTCCCGGCATCGATACAAAGGCTCCCTCCAATCTCACCCTCTCGGCCGAATTTGCTCAATTCATCCCTGGCCTTGCATCGACAGGCAATAAAGAAGGGTCTGTAACCTATATAGACGATTTCGAGGGAGCCAAAAGCAGCATTGACCTCAAAGGCATCACCTATTGGCATCTGGCCAGTACGCCACAGGACTATATGCTCTCGGTCCCCATGTTCCACGAATCTCATCCAACCAGTGGGCTGGCTTATGGTTTCAACAGGGCCAGATTGGCTTGGTACCGTATTGACAACACTTTCTATACCAGTGACTGCCCCAGGAATATCAATGAGGATGACCGTTCCCGACCTTACGCCCGACGCATTGCAGAGCAGGAGGTGTTCCCCAACAAACAGTTGGCACAAGGCTCGGTTACCAATATTTATGAGCTCAACTTGGCATTCTACCCCGAAGAGCGTGGTCCTTACAATTATGATGTTGCGCCCACGCCTTTCAGTGCAGGCCTTTCTCCTGATGGTAAACTGAACCGGCCTGCAAGTCGTTGGGGTGGTATTATGCGCGAATTGGACTATACCGATTTCGAGACCCAGAACATAGAGACATTGGAATTCTGGCTGATGGACCCCTTTATAGAGAATCCGGGTCACTCGGGTGGTAAATTGTATATCAATCTGGGTGATATCAGCGAGGACATTCTCAGGGATGGCCGCAAGAGTTTCGAGAACGGTTTGCCCACAAGCGAGGAAATCAGAGGCGTAGACACCACCATCTGGGGACGTGTGCCCAATACTCAACCTATAGTGAATGCATTCGACAATAATGAATATTCCCGCAAGTATCAGGATATTGGATACGACGGTTTGAGCAGCTCGTTCGGTAGTACCGATGAACGCTCGTTCTTTGAAGATTACCTGAACGAGATAGCTTTGGTGCACGGCACCTCGTCGCAGGCCTACCAATTGGCCTCTGCCGACCCCTCGGCTGACGATTTCCACTACTATCGTGGCACTGACTATGATAATGCTGATGTCAAAATCAACGACCGCTATAAATATTACAACAACCCAGAAGGCAACTCTAAAGTGGATGCCGACAATACTGAGACCTATACTACTGCCGCAAGTCCCTACCCCAATGTGGAGGACATAAACAAGGACAATACCTTAAGCGAGGGTGAAAACTATTACCAGTATGTTATCGAGCTCGATCCCATGAAGATGGTTATCGGGGAGAATCATATTGTTGATATCCAAGAAGCCGAAAATATAATGTTGGCCAATGGCTCGACCACTTCGTGCAGATGGTACCAATTCCGTATTCCTATTCGTGAATACGAACAGCTGATTGGTAAACTCAACGGTTTCCAGTCGGTGCGCTTCATGCGTATGTTTCTGAAAGATTTCGAAGAACCCATTATCCTGCGTTTTGCCACTCTGGAATTGGTCTATTCCACTTGGCGCAAGTATAGTGAAGACCTTCTGCAGCCTGGCGACTACCCCACAGGAATCGGTGCCAACACCTCATTTAGTATCAGCACCGTTAATATCGAAGAAAACGGTAGCCGATATCCTGTTCCCTATGTCCTGCCCCCCGATATCGAGAGAGAGTCTTGGTATAGTTCCTCTTCTTCTTCCATTCTTTTGAACGAGCAGGCTCTTTCTTTGGATATCAACGATTTGGCCTCGGGCGATGCACGGGCCGTATATCGCAGCACTCAATACGACCTTCGCAACTATGGGAAACTCAAGATGTTCGTCCACGCAGAAAAGAAAACGGAAATGGCTCAGATGGAGGACGACGACTTGGTGCTTTTTGTCCGTCTGGGCAGCGACTATACCAGCAATTACTATGAATATGAGGTACCACTGAAATTCACCAATTGGGGTATTGGCAGAGATGACCCCTACGCCATCTGGCCTCGGGAGAATAATGTGGAGATAGATCTCACCAAGTTGGTTGATATCAAAACCAACCGCAATCGTCTCATTCGTGGCGGTGACCTTTCGTATAGTAGCCAGTTGCTGTATAGTGAATTCGTGGACGGCCACAAGTATACTGTTTTGGGAACCCCCAATCTTGGAAAGGTAAAGGTGATTATGGTGGGCGTGCGCAACCCCAAGAAGGAAAGTCTTGACGACGGGAACAACATGCTTCCCAAATCGTGTATTGTGTGGATCAACGAGATGCGTCTCACCGATTTCAACAACAGAGGCGGTATTGCCGCTATGGCTTTGGCACGTACCAATTTGGCCGATCTTGGCAACCTCTCCCTCTACGGCTCCTACCGCTCGGCGGGCTTTGGTAATCTTGAAGAGAAACCCACCTCTCTGGAGTTGGTCAACACTATGCAACTGCAGTCTACCCTCGACCTCGAGCTGGGCAAGTTTTTGCCCGAAAACTGGGGCTTCCGCATTCCTTTCTATCTTGATTGGAACAAACAGGTGGGCAATCCCGAGTACAATCCGCTGGATCCCGATGTCAGACTGCGCGATGACCTGAAAACCTATCATACTTTATCCGACCGTGACAGTGTCCGTGCAATGGTTCAGGAACGCAAAACCACTACCAACATAACCTTGACCAATGTGCGGAAAGAACGTGTTGGAAAGAGTTCATTAAAGCCTCATTTCTACGATCTCGAAAACTTCTCGTTCTCGTATGCCTATAGCGGCGAACGCTCGTCGGACGACGAAATAGCCTACTACAACAAGGACCAACACCGGGGCGGCTTCACCTATTCCTTTGTCCCGTCCGATCCGGGCCTATTTGCTCCTTTCGCCAAATCGTCCTCCAAGTTTATCAATGGCAAGAACGGAAAGTTTATCAAAGAATTCAATCTCTACTACAAACCCAAGAATATCACTTTCAGCACTGAGGTGTTCCGCGACTACGAAGAGACCCTTCTGCGCAACAAGGGAGCTGCTTTGGTTATTATTAAACCCACTTATTTCAAACAGTTCACCTGGCGCAGGGAATACGGCCTGCAGTGGGATATTAGCAAGAGTCTCCACCTGCAATACAATGCCACAGCCAATGCCCGTGTGGACGAACCCATAGGCCGAGTTGACACACGCGACAGCCGTGATAGTATCTGGCGCTCGTTCTCTAGCGGAGGCACCATGCAAAACTTCCAGCAAACTGTCAATGTTACATGGGACGTACCTATCAGCAAGCTGCCGTTCCTTGACTTCCTGCGTATGCCCATTTCATACCGTACCGTCTACAACTTCATGGGAACCACTCAGGCCTTAGCCTCGCAGGGTAGCACCTTGAACTCTGCCACCCAAATACAGGCTTCCCTTTCGGGCACCATGCAAACGCTCTACAACCGCATACCCCTCATCAAGAATGCTTACAAGCAGAAGAGCGTCGTCCCGCCCAAGGATCCCAAACGCATGACCCGCCAGGAACGAGAAAAGGCAAAACAGGATTCCATCGCTCGTGCCAAGAATCCCGATTCGGTTCGCCGTGCACAGATAGCCGAATTCCTTGGCGAGGTGGCCAACTTCAGCATCCGCTTTGTCACATGCCTCAAATCATTCGGCATCCAGTACAGCAACTCTACCGGCTCTATTCTTCCGGGTTACATGGGTACAGCCAACATCTTGGGCATGGATACAAAGAACGGATGGATGCCTGGTCCCGCCTTTGTTATGGGATACAACGACGGCTTGGTGGAACGCCTGCGGCGTATGGATTTGCTCAGTAAGGATTCGCTGCTCAATACCGCCCATCAAAACACGATGAACCGCCAGCTCTCATTCCAGGCCTCGGTGGAGCCAATCAAGGACTTCCGAATTGAGATTACCGCGTCGCAGAACAACCAGTCGCGTGAAGAATATTACTATAAATACTTCAGCCAGTGGCAGGAGGTTAACGGTCCTCTCTCTTACACCATGTCGGGCAACTATTCTACTTCCTGTTGGGCTTTTGCCACTTCGTTCATCTCTTCCGACGAGTTGTTCGAATCCTTCCTGGCCAACCGCTCCATAGTGGCCGACCGTTTGGCCCATATGAACTCCGACCCCCGTTGCGACCAGTTGATACGGGACACCATGAACGGCAACTATTACCCCTTCGGCTATGGTGCCAACCAGCAGACGGTACTCCTCACCAGTTTCCTCTCCACCTATCTGGGCAAGGATGCTTCCACCTACGGATTCTCGCCGTTCCTCAGCCTACCGTTGCCCAACTGGAGCGTCAACTACAACGGCCTCAATAAAATCAAGGCTCTCAAAAAGTGGTTCAACAATATCTCCATTTCTCATAGATACACCTCTACCTACACCATCGGTAACTACTTCACCGACGCCGCCATCTCTGGCCGCGAAGGCTATGACTACGGCCACGAGACGGTGCTCAACGGCACAGACGACTTTGTGGCCCCGGTCAGTATGGAAGGTGTCCAAATCAGCGAACAGTTCAATCCCCTTGTCCGCTTGGCTGTGAGCATGACCAATAGCATACAGCTCAATGTCTCCATACAGAAAAACCGTACATTGGGACTCAGCTTCTCTAACAACCAGCTTACCGAAACCACCCGCGACGGAATCACCTTTGGCGGCGGCTACCGTTTCAAGGATGTGGCCTTCGATGTCAAGGTGGGCGAGAGCATTCATCATCTCAAGAGCGACATCGTGTTGCAGCTTAACCTCACCTACAACAGCAACAAGACCAACATCCGCAAAATCAACCAGAACATCAGCCAGATATCGTCGGGCAGCGAAGTGTGGATGCTCGAGCTGTCGGGCGAATATGCCATCTCCACCACGCTCACCCTCCGTGCTTTCTTCCAAACGAATATCAATACTCCCTATATTTCCAACTCCTATCCCAATTCCACCACCAAGGGTGGTATAACAGTTAGATTCAGCTTCTAATGAAAAAAGACCGCTTTGACAATTTCGACCCCGAGGTTCGCCAGTTGGTTCTCTCTTTCGAAAACCAGCTCAACACCCATATGGCCTTTATGGATGTTGAAAGTCTTGAGGTGATTGCTGATTTTTACCTGGAGATGCATGATGTGCAGGGATTGGAGGCTGTGGTTAAATACGGCGAACAGCTTTTCCCAAACAACAGAGCTATCAAGTTGCGTCGGGCCCAGCTGCTTACCATCACCAACCAATTCGAGCCGGCCTACAACCTGCTTGTCCAGTTGGTCGATGAAAATCCTCAAAATACCGATGTGCAGTTTGCTATGGCCATTCTCTATAGCATGATGGGTAAATCCGACAAGGCAGTGGCCTGCTACCTTAAAGCCTCCAAGGACGGCTATGATCTTGATGCCATTTACAGCAACATCGGTGACGAGTATTACAAGCAAAAGGACTTCGACAAGGCTGTGGAGTACTATCTTAAAGCCATTGCAGACAACCCCGACGAAAGCCGTTCGCTTTACAACCTCTGCTACATTTGGCAGGAACAACATAAACTCGAGCGTGCCGAACAATTCTTCCACAATCATGTGTCCGAGCATCCATTCTCCTCGGCAGGTTGGTATTGTCTGGGACGAATATATTACCTCGAAGGCCACTTACAACAGGCCGTCGATGCTTTCGAATACTCTCTCGCTGCCGATGAGTCCAATATCGACACTTATTTGACACTCTCCGATGTTTGGCGAGACCTTGGCGATTACGCACGCGCTGTGCGCACCCTCCACGAGTCCATCCCTTTCTCCGACAAGTCCGAACGCCTTTCCGCGCTCTACCGTATCGGCTATATCTACATGGAGCAGAACAATTACCACACGGCCTCCACTTATTTCAAACATGTGGTGACCGACGACCCTTCCGATGCCGAATCATGGTACCACTTGGGCTTGTGCAACCAACATCTTGGCAATCTCGACGATGCCATTGAGTGCTACTACCGCGTCATCGACATCTACCCGGACAACGACCAACCTTGGCTCACCCTCATCGACCTCTATATTGAAAAAGAGAATTACCCCAAAGCTGTTGCCCTTCTCGAGAGTGCAAGTGCCGAGGCAGACTTCCCCGAACATTTCGTTGCCCGCCTCTGCTACTGCTATTTCAAGTTGGGACTCCGCAACCGCATGTTCAATGCTATCTACAAAATGGCATATATTTATCCTGAGAGTCTGAGCACTCTTCTCGTTACTTATCCCGACATGGCTCTCGACTCCGAGGTGGTCAATACGGTCAATAATATGTTAAAGAAATAAATTAGTTGTATATGAAAAGATTGATTATTGTTTTTCTCCTCTGCTTAATGGGATGTCATGCTGCCTTTGCACAGACTCCCGTCAATCAGGACATGAACAATGTGGCCGAGCAGGTGCGAGGCAGCGACGACAGCTCGTCCGGTTTTGTGGCCGACGTCCTTACATGGTACGATGCCCACATGAACTATTGGGCTGTTGGGCTGCTCATGACACTCGAAAGCTCGTTCATTCCCTTCCCGTCCGAAGTTGTCATTCCTCCTGCTGTATACGTGGCCAGCAATCCCGACACCCGTAGCGGCATGTCGCTTTGGATTATTGTCTTCGTGGGCACTCTCGGAGCCCTAATCGGTGCCTATATCAATTATTTCCTTTCGCGTTGGCTTGGGCGTCCCATCATCTATGCCTTTGCCGAAAGCAGGGTTGGCCATCTGCTCCAACTCTCCCGGGCCAAGGTCGAACGTGCCGAAGTCTACTTCAACGATCATGGCAATGTCTCCACTCTGGTGGGCAGGCTCATTCCTGTTATCCGCCAGCTCATCTCCATCCCCGCAGGCCTGTCCAAAATGAATTTCGCTTCATTCTCGCTCTACACCTTCCTTGGTGCCGCCCTTTGGAATTGTGTTCTCGCCCTCTTGGGCTATTTGGCCTATCAGGCTGCCGACATCTCTGTCATCACCAAATACAGCCACCAACTCTCCGTCATCATTCTTGTGCTCCTTGCCCTTGTGGTGCTGTTCTTTGTGATTCGTGCCATTGTCAAGAAACGTAAGAAAAAACAATAAACATACTCCACGATATGCCCGACAACCAATCCGACACCGACCGCAAAATCGACATGGCGCGCCTGTTCATGCGCAAGGACCGCCCGTTGCCCAAACCGGGCTGCAGCTGGGCTTTCTTCATTTTCCTCGGCCTCCTCACCATTGGGCTCGTGGTGATGTATTTGCTTTATCGAAAATGATTCAACGATGCGGCAACTGCTTCGGTTGTGCCGTCCCGTACTTTTAATAAAACAGTAATAATTATCCCAACACCCCAAAGACAATAATAACATGGATTTCCCCATACTTAATACCACTGCCTACGGCCACCCACTGGTCTATCTCGACAACGCTGCCACCACTCAAAAGCCTCGGCAGGTAATCGACACTCTCACCAATTATTACCTCACCCTGAACAGCAATATTCACCGTGGTGCACACTATCTGGCCGAGCAAGCCACCGAGCAGTACGAGGCTGTACGCCGCCAGGTGTGCCAGTTTGTTAATGCCCGCCAAAGCTGCGAAATTGTCTTTACCCGTGGCACCACCGAGAGCATCAACCTGGTAACCTCCTCGTTTGGACAACGTTTTCTTGGGCAGGGCGACGAGGTGATAGTGTCGGGCATGGAGCATCACTCCAACATAGTACCCTGGCAGTTGGCCTGCGAGCGTGCTGGAGCCTCCCTGAGGGTCATCCCGTTCAGCGACGAGGGAGTCCTCGACCTTGAGGCTTATCGCCAGCTTTTCACCCCCCATACCCGCATCGTGGCTTGCAATCATGTGTCCAACACCTTGGGCACTGTCAATCCCGTCAAGCAAATCACCGAAATTGCGCACCTCCATGGTGTCCCCGTGCTTATCGACGGCGCGCAGGCCGTTGCCCACATGCCTGTCGATGTGCAGGAGATAGGCTGCGACTTCTATTGCTTCTCCGGCCACAAAATGTACGCCCCTATGGGCGTAGGAGTAATGTACGGCCGCGAAGAGATACTTAACCAACTTCCTCCCTATCAAGGTGGTGGTGAGATGATAAAGACTGTCACCTTCGAGCGTACCACTTACAACGAACTCCCCTTCCGCTTCGAGGCTGGCACCCCCTCGGTGGGCGATGTCCTTGGTCTTGGTGCCGCCATCGACTTCATGCAGCAGCAAGGCATTGAGAATATCGGAAAGCATGAAGAAGAACTGCTTGAATATGCCACACAGCGGCTCTCGGCCATTCCCGGAATCCGTATCTACGGCACAGCACCCCATAAGGCGGGTGTCATCTCTTTCCTGCTGGGCAGTGCCCATCCCTACGACGTGGGCACCTTGCTCGACAAACTCGGCATTGCAGTCCGCACCGGCCACCACTGCACCCAACCCATCATGGACCGCTATGGTATCCCGGGCACCGTCAGGGCCTCGTTTGCTTGCTATACCCGCACCTCCGATATCGATGCCCTGGCCGATGCCTTGGTACGCATCGCCCCCATGTTGCTCTAACCCCACCGCCTAACAATTAATATAACACGACAAACAAGAAACACCATGTTGCAGTCACTTCATATCGAGAACTATGCCCTTATCCGCGAAACTGATATCTCCTTCCACGACGGTTTTGTGGCCATCACGGGCGAAACCGGTGCCGGCAAGTCCATCCTGCTTGGTGCCTTGGGTTTGCTGTTGGGTCAACGTGCCGACACCCAAGTGCTGGCCGACAAGGAACACAAATGTGCAGTCGAGGCCACATTCAATATCTCTGCCCTTTCTCTCCAGCCTCTCTTCGAACAATATGATGCCGACTACGACGACACTCTGATTCTGCGCCGCGAAATCCTCCCTTCGGGAAAAAGCCGTGCTTTCGTCAACGATTCTCCGGCCAACCTCCAGTTCCTCAAAGAACTCGGTCAGCATATCATCGACATCCATTCACAGTACCAAACACTCACCCTCACCACCAGTGCGTTTCAGATTCAGCTTCTTGATACATTCACCACCGATTCGCCACTTAATAACTATCAAAAGAGCTACCAGCTTTATATGTCTTTGAAACGTGAATTGGAACGGCTGACGGCGGAAGAAACCCAGAATGGAAAGGTACTTGATTACAATCGTTTCCTTTTTGACGAATTAACGGCGGCAGCTCTTGTTGACGGCGAGCAGCAGGAGTTGGAGGAGGAAGCACACTTGCTGGAACATACCGAGTCGATTAAAGAGGCACTCGGCACTGCCATGTCGGCATGCGATGGCGATGAGGGTGACGGTGCTTTGTCGCGCCTGTCGCTGGCACGAGCCAGTTTGTCGCATGTGGCCACGTACCACAACGAGATAGAGTCGCTCTACCAACGCCTTGACTCCTCGATTATCGAGCTGCAAGATATACTATCGGAGGTGGCGCGGCTTGACGACAAACTGCAGTTTTCGCCCGAGCGGCAGTCTTATGTGTCCGACCGTCTCGACCTTATTTACCGCCTTCAGAAGAAACATGGAGTCGATACAATAGCCGCCTTGCTGGATATTCGCCGACAGCTTGAAAGCCAGATACAGGATGCTGAAAGCCTTGACGACCGGATTCGCGAGGTGATGGAGCAGGTGGACCGTGCATTCGAACAGATGCAGAAAGCGGCCGAACAACTCACCGCCAAGCGCCGCAAGGCCGGGACACTGCTCGAAAAGAGCCTGTTGCCGGTACTGGGGCAATTGGGCATGTCGTCGGCGCAGATTGTGGTGCAGATTGACCCGTCAGCTGACTATACCCCTATGGGTCACGACGATGTGCAACTGCTGTTCAATGCTAACTCGGGCGGCACGCTACGGCCGTTGGCCGACGTGGCGTCGGGTGGTGAACTTTCGCGCCTCATGTTGGCGGTGAAATCGGTGGTTACGCAGCGCAGTCTCCTGCCTACTATCATTTTTGATGAGATTGATACCGGTGTGTCGGGCGATATCTCGGTATCGGTGGGCAATATTATGCGTCTCATGGCAGCCCACATGCAGGTGATAGCCATTACCCATCTGCCTCAAATAGCTGCCAAGGCCGACCAGCATTTGAAGGTGGCCAAAGGTATTGAGGCTGACCGCACGGTGTCGCGCATACGCGAACTGGACACCGACGAGCGTGTCAACGAAATAGCCGTTATGCTTTCTTCCAATCCTCCCACGCATGCCGCCTTGCAAACGGCCCGCGAGTTAATGTCAATTTCCAATGTATAATCAAAATCCTACCGCCATGTCTTCCATACGTTCATTATTGTATTTATTTTATATCTGCTTCAGTTTTCTGTTGCCGGCACAGACGCTTCAGCCGCCCCAGATGTCAAGTCCGTTGAAGTTGCCGGCGGCCCCGTCGGGCACTTTCGGCGAAATACGCACCAACCATTTTCATGGAGGTCTCGACCTCCGTATTGGGGGTGACGAGGGTGTTGGCACCCCGGTATATGCTCCGGCCGACGGTTATGTGTCGCGTCTGCGCATATCTGCCTATGACGGTGGGAAGATGTTGTATATCAACCATGCTGGCAATATTACGACGGTTTATCTGCATCTTGACGGGTATCATGGCGACATCGCAAGATATGTGCGCCGCTTTCAAGCCGAGCACCAGTGCTATACATTCGACACCACTGTGGCCGAGGGTGTGTTGCCGGTCAAGAAGGGTGAGTTGATAGCTTATGCCGGCAATTCGGGCATGAGTGGCGGGCCGCATCTGCATTATGAGGTGCGCAATACACGTACCCAGCAAACGCTCAATCCATTGAAATACGGGATAACCCTCAACGACACGATTGCCCCCTCGCTCCGAGGCATCCGGTTGCTGCCAGTTGACAACAAATGCCGCATTGACCATGGCGAAAAACCTTTTCAGGTAGATCTCGGCACAAAGTCCTCCCGACTGGGCACAGCCGAAAATCCCATAGCCATATTGGGACGCTTTTATGTGGGCGTGTATGCCGCTGACCGTTCCGAGGGTTCGACAATGAGTAATGGATACGAGCGTATTGACATTTGGGTGGACGGACGACCTTTTTTCCAATATAATTTAGAGAAAATTACATTTGGCGACAGCCGTGCGGTGAATGCCCAGCTGGACTACGACTATTATCTTGCTACCCGCAAGCCTTATATCATTACACGCCGACTGCCCGGTGACCCCATGCGACCCGCCCGCACTTATGGCGACGGGAGTATCGGATTTGTGGAGACGGACACTTCACTGCACCGTATCACCGTGGCAGTGTCGGACTACAATGGCAATCAAACGGTGCGTTCTTTCTATGTGCGCAATAGCCTTGAGAAACTGGTGCCGATGCACACAATACCGGAGCATGTGTCCTATAATCTTTTCACTGATAGTTTGCAGGTAAGATGGCCTTTCAACCTCAGTCGGGGCGACTATCAAATCGACATGCCGGCGGGTATGGTTTATTATGACGACTTGTTGGTGCATGGCATATTGAAAGACCGCCGGTATATTTCGCCTATCTATACCGTAAAGCCTTGGCAGAGCCCTTATCCTCCCCATCGCACTTATCAGCTGCGTGTACCGTTGGTGGTGGGATACGAGCCGGAGCAGTTGGTGCTTTGTACCCTCAAAAACGACAAACTCTCGGCACTTCCTTCCCGTGTGGTGGAGCGTAAGATAGAGGGGAAACCAGGCCGATGGCTGGAGGCCGATGTGCGTGTGTTCGGCACATTTGTGGTGGCCTGCGATACGGCGGCTCCATATATCAAACCGCTCAACTTTAAACAGAATGGAAAAGTCAGTGCCTCAGTACTGCGGATGAAGATGGGCGACAACTTGTCGGGAGTGCGCGAATACCGTTGCTTTATCAACGGGGAGTGGGTGTTGGCTGAGTTTGACGGCAAGAATGCCTTGCTCACGATAAATCTTAATCAAATAGACAGCAAAGAGCAAAACATCGACCTTAGAATATTTCTTACCGACTGCTGCGGCAATTCGAAGGAGCTTTCGTATAGGCTCAGAAGATGAGAGGGCATTGCAGCCTGAATGTGGTGGGGGCGGAATGTTGATGTGTTTCATTGTCAACTTCACGGTGTCACCCAGGTGAAGACAACCCCGGAAGTGGGTAGGCCTGTCCCGTGTTCCAAGGCTGTCCGCACTGCTGTCGGGCACGTGATGGTACAGGCACCGGATTCGGTGGAGAGGCCAAGGCACATGCCTAGTTTATTGGACACGCCACTCATGTCAAAATGAGAGAGATTCAAGTTTGTCATGTTTGTGCAATTATAAAACATATAGTTCATGTACGTCACCTTTTCGGTGTTGAAATTGGAGAGATCCAAGCTCGTCAGGCTCCAACATGTATGGAACATCTCGCTCATATCTGTCACATTCAATTCTCAATTCTCCCCAACCCCCTCTCAATCACCCACATCCAAAAAATCTCAAAAAAAATTTTCATCTCAACCGTTACTTTTTCGTATTTTTGCGTCTAATATAGCAAACGGGGACGGATTTGCCCGCCCGACAACCCGTCTCCGCAACACCTAATATGTACATATGAAACATCGCCACGGGCCATACCACGCTGCAGATGCGACGCCGCATAAGTCCGAAGCAGTGCAACACAACTCGCATTGCCCCGACCAACCGACGCCGCCCGACATCGGACACCTCTCCAGCCCTGATGAAGTCCGTGGCAAACACGAAGAAGAACACAGCGAGTTCCTTGAAATGTTCACCAACAGCCAGCGCACCATCTTCCAAATCTGCTTCCACTTCACCGACCGACAGCCCGACAGCATC
>Ga0247611_10003215_pt1 | contig 24620 bp, 35 predicted proteins | sample 177DNAGHGhighgp2_FD_192422 | JGI IMG/M metagenome (GOLD analysis project Ga0247611, IMG submission 192422) | Sheep rumen microbial communities from Palmerston North, Manawatu-Wanganui, New Zealand - 1770 DNA GHGhigh gp2 | ecosystem: Host-associated > Mammals > Digestive system > Stomach > Rumen... | reverse complement strand
GATCGGCGGTCTCTTTTTATTGCACGAAACATCTTGACTTTTCCCCTGTGATTTGCTATTATAAGCAGGCTTCGTAAGAAGCGTGCCAAATTAGCTCAGTCGGTAGAGCAGCGCATTCGTAATGCGCAGGTCGTCAGTTCGAGTCTGACATTTGGCTCCATGAAAAAGGGGCTAAGGTCGGCCTTAGTCCCCTTTTTTTCGGGGCGTAGCGCAGTTTGGTAGCGCGTTTGGTTCGGGACCAAAAGGTCGTGGGTTCAAATCCCGTCGCCCCGACCAATAAAAAACCTTATTTTCCTAATAAAATAAGGTTTTTTCTTTTGCGTTTGATTTTTGTTTCATGGGAAACTATCATTATAAATCATTCAAAATAAAGTTGTACTGTTAAATACTGTGTTAAATGATACTGTTAAATAAATGTTAAAAGCCCCGCCATACGGCGGGGCTTTTACTGTTCGGAAATCCCGAATAGTTGGCGTTATGTTTTATCGGATGTTCTGAGGCGGTTGAGCGTGTCATACCCGCCCACTGCCGCCATAGCGACAATAACAGCATTTATAAATGTGAGTATGATCCTGTCGACCGTAACAGTGGAGGAAAAAACGGTGGATAGCAGCAGCAGGACCGCCGCTACAACGTATGCCCACGCCCGCGTGGGGAGTAGCTTCACGCCGGGAAGGTCTTTAGTATACTGGACAATCAAGGCGGTGGCAATGGTCGCTCCGGCGTATGTCCCCAGCATTTCTATGGTGAAAAAAGAATCAGGAATCATGTTGCAGTTCTCCTTTATAGTATAGTTTTTCGAGGGCGGTTTTCAGAGTATTCAAGTCTCCGTTGCCGCCCAGGAGTTCGTGATATATATAGTGTCCTCTGTTCCAGTTTTTGAAGTCCTCATAGGATATGGACCCTTCGTCAAGGTATCGGCGGGCAAGGTGTTCTAAACGATCTTGCAAAAGCCACCGCATACCCTGACTTTCTCCCGTTTCCAGCCGTCGTTTCTCCGCCCGGCGGCCCAGGATCGCGCTCACCGCCGCCGTAGCGGCTCCACTGCCTATGATCGCACATAGAAGGGTTAATAGTTCATCACTCAACGTTCGTATACCTCTCTTTATTCGTAATGTAGGATTTCGGGTATTTGGTTTCAATTCTGTACCAACCAGACGGGGCCACTTCCAGCAATTTGAACGTGTCGCCTTTGTGGGCCACGAACAGCTTTTTGCTCTTCGTGCTGTCTGCATTCCGCACCCAGACAGACTTGCCGACAACCTTCACCACCTGCCCGGTAGGTTCAGGCTTCGGCGGATCCGGCTTCGGGTCAGGCTTGAGTGCCTTAAACCATCCATATTTTTGCCAATTCGAAGCCTTGAAAGAGAGGCATACAACACCATACGCCCTTCCCTTCGCTTCGTATTGCTTGCCGTCAATGTAAATGCCTACGTGTGTTTCGTCATTTGGCTTTTTGGGATTGACGCGAAAAAGCAGGGTCCCGTCGGTAGGGGTATAGACTTCCTCGCACCGGGCAAAAAGCCCGTCGCAATTCGTACGGCCCCGGAACGCCCCGGCTTTGTTTAAGCACCAGGAAACAAAGCCGGAACAATCGAAGCAGCGGGCAACATTCGCATACGGGGAAGCCATTACCTTTTTCCAGGCTTCCACGGCTGCGTCGGCGTATTTTCCATTTTCGCATTTTGCTTCCTTCGTCCGGATCCATGCTTCCGTAATTTTGCAACATAGCTCACCGCTGCCGCCCCAAACGTATATACTGTGATTATCTACCTCCGTTTGCGCGGCCTGTCGTAATTCGGCTATCATATTATCCCCTTTATATCAATGCTAAAAGCTGCTGGAGCTGGGTTTCGTTCAAAGTCGTGTTGCCTATTCTTATTCCTTCGCCAGGTGACAGAATAATATCCCCTTGCCCATTTTGGCCTACAAGCTGCAATTCAGGTTCCCCGGTCCAATACGACTTCCCCATTTTTGCAAACAAGCTGTTGTTTTCGTCGGAAATAACAACACCATTACTATTTAATTCTATAAGGTATATTCTACTATCACCAGGAGAACAATCTATTAACGTGTCAAGCATTCGGGCTCTTATACCTCCCGACGCATTCCGCAAAACGATCCCGTCTCTTGTGAATGTCGCTTGCTTTACGTTGTGATTTTGATCTCCAAGCTGAATATAATTTGGAAATAATTGCGTTACGCTGCCAGGCTGATTTTCAACGTCTATTGTTAGGCCCCTACCGGATGAACAGACACGGTAATAATTACCCATTGAGAGAGGATCTTGCCTTCGAATCATAAAGGGATAGGCAAAATCGGGTTGTAACTTCAAATATTCATCGTTTGGGTTTGTTTCGCTCAAGGGAATATTTAGAAAACTGCCCGCGCCTCCATTTAGGTATATATAATCTGTTGCTTTAAGAGATTTAGAGGTTACGCCGTCCTTATCGCCCCGCGCTACTTCGTTCCCGTTCGCGTCGTTAACGATCCAGATACCGTCTTCGTTATTATCTCCGCCAAGGGTAAGCGTTCCGCCCTTTATAATGTTTGCCACCAGGTATCCGGTGAGAATCATTGAGGCGTTTATTTTGCCGTCCATAGTAAGGGCAATATCATCATAGGGGCCATTGTAGCCAGAATGAGAATGGCCCAGGCCGTTCAAGTTCCACCGCCAAACGTTTACAGCCGTTTGTATATCGTCTGTGTCCATGATAAGGATTTCCTGCGGCTTGCCGTTTGAATCCGTTTTTATATAAACGTGGCCGCCGTCAACGCCGGTTATAAGCTGTGTAGCCGCTTCAATTGCTGCCGCAAGCTGCGAATTCGATATCTTTTGCATTGCCAGGGCTTCCACGCTCTCCAAATCCTTTTCCATAGGCCGGAGAATGGCTTCCTGCAACGTAGTTTGAGGCTTCCCAAGCTCCATTTTTACGTACTTTTCCCGCAAGGTATCATATACCGTCTTAATCACTTTTGCGGAAGCATGAGCCACGCCAAGGGCCGGGAAGTATATAGAAACGGTATCGCACAAAGAAACACGCTGTAATGGCGCGTAGTCTTTATGCTCGTCCGTTTGCCATAGCTGGATAAAATCAACGGTTATATTATTATCAGGCAGCCACGGCTCATTGTCCGAAAAGTATCTTTCTGCCCGTGCCCGCAGATCCGCTTGCGTGGGTTTCTCGCTAAATTCTGTAGTGAGGTCCAGGGGAACGCATATTTCCCCCGTTGTTCCTGCCGCCACTATGTATTTTTCCGGCAGCATGACCAATTCCCCGTCTTCTCCCTTCCAGAAGGGGGCGACGGCGTTGAACACTTGCCCCGCGTCCATAACGTTGGTCATATCTGACAAGTTTTTCCCGTACCGGATGGAAACGCCGCTGTTCGTGCCCCTGTTTGTATGAAGCTTTACGGTAAATTTGTCAAACTCATATTCCCCTTTGCCGTACACGTCAAGAATTGATCCTTGATTTCCTGCAAGAATAGACCGGGCGGAAGCTGGGGCCGGAAGCGTGAAAGCCGCCGCGACGCTTTTATCTGTCCAGAACGAAAACGGGTTGGTTTGCATGGAATGAGTCCCGATTCCTTCCAGTGCTGTCAAGCAGGAAGAAGCAGTAAACGGCTCCACGGTTATCCCTAACAACCTATAGGATATATGGCGGGCGTTGAAAGTTACAATTCCGTTTATAGGGGCAGACTGTTTATATATATCAAACGGCTGTGGTATCTTCGTGTCATCGTGGGTGGCGTAAATGATACCGCCGTTTTCGACAATATATTGATACCATTTCCCTGTTATGGGGTATTTAAATTCACATTCATATACCCCGTTCCGTTCCTCTGTTACTTCGCAAGAAAGGCAATCGGCCAGCCGCCCCACGCCGTTAGAAAGAAATTGCGTTTCAGTTTTTGGAAACAAGATAGGAATCATACAGACCACCACCTGGGCTTAACTTCGACTTTTGTTATGCCGGAAAATGAAAAGCCATTCACTCCCGGTTCAAGTGTTGGGAAGTCGTTACCGCTGAATTGCACATACTGATTTTTGTTGGCAGATCCTTTGAAACAATCCATCATTTCGCAATCTATATCGGTATATACATCTGCCGCCGTAATGGTGATTGTATGGCTTCCCATACCTAACGTCCCGGTTCCATATACTCTTAAAAACGGCAAAGCATCAAACAATGTCGGGTTTGTAACCCGTAACCCTTCCGTTACTTCAACCGTTACCGGACCGGCATTTGACCAAATATAATTCAAGGCATTTTGAATTAAAGTGATTTCATGCGGCGTAAGCTGGTAGGTGAGGGGCGTGGCGAGTTCGTAGACAAGCTGGGCACCGTTCATGGCGGTTTTGAATGTTGCGGCATCGGTATATGCCGTATTCTTAACATATACAACCCTTGACGTAGGATAGTTTGCGTTATAATGCAGCGCAAAGCTACCATCTGTCTTGTCTCGCATATCAACTGTGCCATTTTGTGCCACGCCAACATAAGTATAACAACTGCTTATTGCATTGACAGAGCTTGTGTATTTATAACTGTCATTCGGAAGCGTCGCCACGAAAATACCATTTACATAACTCCACGTAAGCGTCCCCAAGTCCACCATCGCCCAATCCACCGTCAGCACCCCTGTCACCAAATCCAACGTCCCCCCGTACACCGTCCCGGCTTCGGTTGTCCAGTCTACGGCGTAGGTGTTGCCGTTGTAGGGTTCGTAGGCTGTGGCGGAGCCGAGTTCTAATTGCGGTTCTGCATCTTGCGGGGAATTTAGTGAACCGCTTGAATCAACGGCAACATAAAAACCGATTGTTGCGCAATTTGGCGGCGTAGTGAAATAATATGGATTAGTCGCTGATATAATCGCATCACTAATAGGGTTACCAAATGCGTCATAATAGTATATTTTACCGTCAGACATGGCTGATTTTCTCGATAGTGCATATGAAGTATCTCCCTGCACTTTCACCGTTCCTTGTGTCGCATACGATACAGTTCTTATGTATTTTTTAGAATTGAACACTTGCAACAGCGAAGGGTCAAGTAAATTCTTCCCCGTCCTATACACCTCGCACCCCGTCCTGCCGCTGATGGGGCAGATGTTCTCATAAGGCTCCCATGCCGTAGCGGTGGAGCCTGATTCGATCTGAACACTAAACTTAGCAGAAGCATCTCCCACATTTTTGACGTGGAACAGAAGAATGTAAGAATACCCCTCTGTATATGTGTATGTTCGAGTTGTTCCAATTATATCATCTCTCGATAAAACAGTAGACCCCTGTTGAACGTTAATCCGTGCAGAACAATTTATAATGGGCTCAAAAACATATGTGCTTACAGTTGCTGTTCCGAGTGATTGAATTATTGGCGTAACATCTTGCAAATAAATGTTTCTGTTTGTAGAGTCAGAAGTTCCAGAAATAGTAATAATTCCATTATCGTATGTCCGATGAACGATGGGTAAAACCCCTATATCATTTTCACTTGAAATTAATACTTTATTCTTCCCGCCCCCAGCAGGCCACGGGTGGGAGTAGCCGTGTAAATCTTGTATAGGGATAAAAGGAACAGTTAAACCCGTTACCCGATCACCTATTCCGGGTTCAATTTCGACAATATTTCCTGTATATGTTTCTACTTGTGCGGTAGATGGAGAAAGCTCCACAACCTCCTGCCCGCTTTCTAAATATCGCTGGGGCTTGCAAATAAACGTTATATCAAAGCTTCCCGCGTTGTTTGCGCTTGTCACGTCAGGCTCAAACGGGCCGGGAAAGTATGCCATGCGGTATTCGTCCGGGTGATAGCTGTCCTTTAACTTAAAATACCCTTTATGAGACAAAAGAAAGGCCCTAAAAGCTGCAACGTTTTCTTTGAAATTGGAATATATGAAAGCCGGATATGCCAACTCTACATTGCCTAAGCGGCTATCAATCCCAAGCAACGCCCCGTTTTTACCGGGTATTTCGATTGCATCATAAGAACGGGCAGGGGCCTTAAAAGTCCCCTGCCCGCTAATGTACACACCAAACGAACGGCTATCCACGCCGTCGAAAGTAAAATAATTACGCATACGCATAATTCCTTTGCTTTTGCAGATTTATTATTTTTCGCGTTACCGCGTCGGCCAGCTCGTCAACGTTTTGCCCCGCTGATCCGTAGACGTTTACCGTAACATTGCCGCCCGCGCCAACAAGCTCCCGAAGCTTGTTTAAACCCATCACGATCTCCGCGCCGGACCCGTCGCCAAAGCCTTTATAGCCTTGCGCTGTCTGCAGTACTGTTGGCGAAGTGAACATTACGGGGTTTTGATATGCCTTTTTGTACCACTCTATGGATATAGACGGAAGCTTTCCTTTTCCGCCTAAACCGTATGGGGCTTCTCCGGCTGTTACCTTGAAATGGGGAAGCTTTATTTTAGGCAAGGACCAATCAAACTTAAAAGCATTTTTAAGGGATTGTATCAACCCGGTAAAATGCCCTGACAATTCGGACCACGTAGGTATTTTTAATGTGGGCAAACTAAAATCGAAACGGAATATTTCTTTAATACGGTTTACGATATTATTAAACCCGCTGGAAACGGAAGCTTGTATATTCCCTATTTGGGAAGTAAACGTACCTTTTATGTTCGTCCAAGCGTTTGAAACAGTGGATTTTACAGAATTAAAAGCGTTCGAAAAAGCATTTTTTATACTTTCCAATTTTCCGCCGGTCAAGTTGTTTATGGTGTCAAAACCAAGAGTATAATACTCTTTTATCGCTGTCATTGTGGCGGACGCCACACCCTTTAGGCCGCCCCCTGCATCTTCAAAGGCTTTCCGGGTCGCTTGCATTTTGTTTGAAACGGTGTTTTTTACAGTTTCAAACGCCTGCGTTGTGTTCGTTTTGATATTATCCCAGGCACCCGTCACGGCGTTTTTTACGCTTTGTGCTGCGTTCGTAACCGTTGATTTTATGTTGGTCCAGGTATTAACAATCCGGTCTTTTATGTTGTTTACTGCGTCAATAATGGACTGCTTCATATTCTGGAAAAAGCCCTTTACCTTTTCCACCATGTTTTTGGTCCATGCGACTATATCGTCCCAATTTTTATATATAATAATAGCCAGGGCGACAACCGCCGCCACGATGGCGGCTATCAAAAGCGTCTGCGGGGATAATGCCGCACCGATAAGCTTTATTGCCGCGACTATCTTTGGCGCAAGCTTCAACGCTGATCCTATGCCGGATATGAGCTTTCCGCCCGTTTTAAGCAGCGGGCCAATGGCCGCCGTTATGGCAAGGATTTTCAGTATAGTTTCCGCCTGCTCCGGGGTCAGCTTCGCAATGGCATCCGTAACCTTTCCAACAATCCCAAGTATTTTTTCAAGGGACGGGGCCAATACCTCCGCAACGGTCGCGCCCAGCTTCGCAAGCGCGCCGCCTGCCTGCCCTTTTAGCTTGCTCAAGGTGTCGTTTACCTTGTTTAAGCTTTCTACGGTATCTTCACCCATGATGAGCCCCAGGTCCTCGGCCTCCTGCCCATAGGCTTTCAGGGCCGCGCCTCCATCGTCAATTATTCCGGCCAAACTGTCAGCCGATTTCCCGAAAAGCTCCATGGCTTTTTGGTCTCGTTCCGTTTCGTTCGGAATCTTTGACAGGGCTTTTATTGCATCATAAAAAACCGCCGTCGCGTCCCGCGTGGACCCGTCGGCGTTTTTGGTAGAGACTCCCAAATCAGCTAAAGCCTTATTGTTCTCGGTGATTTTCGGCTTTAGTTTTTTAAGGGCTCCTTCTATATCTTCGAAAGACACATCCACCAAATCGGCGGCATACTGCATCTTTTGTATCTCGTCTGTGGTAAAGCCGGTCTGCTGGGCAAGAGTCGCAAGCTCATCTGCAGATGATACTGCCTTATATGCCATACCGCCCAAAGCACCAAGGGCCGCTGTAGCCGCCTTAGATATAGGCATAAAGGCTTCCCCGGCCTTTGTGACTTTGTTACCAAAGTCCTCCATTTTTTGGCCTGCTGCCGCCACTTGCTGGGCCGCCACGGATCCGAAGTCGCTATATTGGTCCTTTAGGCTCTCCAGATCCTGTTCGGTGGCTATTATTTCACGTTGCAGCCGGTCCCATTCGTCGGTTCCCTCCGCTACGTTCTTTTGTGCGGCTTTCAGCTCGTCTAACCGCTTTGTCGTGTTGTTTATTGCCCCGGTAAGGTTTTTTTGTTTCTGTGTAAGCAGCTCAACGTTTCCGGGGTCAAGCTTCAAAAGCTTGTTTATATCTTTAAGGGCTTTTTGTGTTTCGTTTATCTGCCCGTCAACGCTTTTAAGAGATTGTGAAAGCTTTGTGGTATTGCCGTCAATCTCTATGGTGATTCCTTGAATTCTTCCACTTGCCATATATAAAACCTCTTAGAAGCGGTCATAATCCTCTTGATTTGCTATTTCTTTATATTTGTAGTCGTCGTTATCCGCTTCAATCATCATGTCCAGGACTACCCCATATTCCAGGCCGTCCAGATCGTCTAAATGCAGCCCCATCTGGACGGCCCGTAGGAGGAAAAGCCCCGTTGTCATTTGGCGGTCTAACTGTCGCCGTTTTTTTTAGCGTCGGAAGTTGCCGCCTGCTGCCCGTTGTACGTGGCCCATATATCCGCTACCGCGTCATATAGGCCGCCCCGGTCTTTATCGTCCAGCCACGCTTCAAAGTCGTCCTCGGTGAGCTGGGCCATCTGCTGCCTTGTGAGCCCTTCAGCCCGTTTTGCCATGACGAACGCCATCTCAAAAACGAATTCAAGCGATTGAACGCCACCGAAGTCCTCTGCGCTTTGGATTTTTTGCGGGTCCTTATGGAAAATTTGCCGATAAAACACATCTACAGAGGCCAGGGAAAGCATGGGGACTTCTTTATCCCCGATTGTTACAACCTTATACATTTTTCACCCTCCTTTTTCTTTTTTACACGGACGCGGTGGGCTGTGCTACAGCCGTATACCAATTGTTATAGGCCGCGTCGCCTTCCTCGCAGCGCGCCTTGATTACGTTCTTGCTGATCGCGGGAACGTATATCGGGGTAGCGGTAAGGGTAGTGGTTTCGGTCTGCGGTTCCACCGTCTCGCTGGTCGTCGCGGACGCGACGGAAGGACGGGTGCCGACACAATTATAAAAAACGTGCCGGGTCCGCTTCGCGTCGTTCTTGAATTCGAACAGCACGGCGAAATGGACGGCTTCAAGGCCGGTCGCTTCGTACTTGATCGAATTGGCAGCCGTGGCCTCATGCCAGATCGCGGCCATGATAGCGTCCACGAAACGGGCCACTTCCACGTCGCCCTGGTATCCGGTGAAGTCGTCGAATACGTAGTAGTCCATATTATCGGCCCGGAAAGGACGCAGATCCCCTTGCGGGTCCAGGGAAATGGAAATTGCGCCGGGGTTTTCGATGGGCGTTGCGTAGGTAGCCGATCCGTCGTCCGCAATAGTAGCGACTGCAAAAGCCAGCCGCGAAAGACCAAAGGTTAGTTTATTGCTGTCAGGCATTAGAGATTAAAACCTCGCTTTCGTATGTTATTTGGTACATGCGTTCTTTTTCGATGTAGGTTTCGGAACGCGCAAAGGGTAGGCCCGCCGCTTTCAAGGCTGCCTCTATGGTCATTTCCAGCGCAAAGTCTTTATTGTCTGTGTATAGTTCAATAGACAGGGGCCGGATAGCTTGATAGTTCGTGTTGTCGGCCATAAGGTCGGCGGAGTTGTCGTCAAAAAGAAAGCAGATGAAAGGCGGTGTCTGCTGTGTGTTTTCTGGGAATTCATTGTACGCATAAGGCAAGCCGATGCTTGCAATAATCGTATTTAATGATTCATAGGTCACTTGCTGATCCGCCTTTCTATTTCTTTCGGGAGTTCTTCGGCTACGTAGTCATTTACGGGCGCGATATGCGGATATTCGGGGACACGGCCAAAGGTCCGCCCCGTCCCGTTTCGTAAAACGTGTCCCTTTTCCAGTAGGTGGGTCAGCCTGTAGTGTTCCGGGTTGTGAATTATGCGCTTTTTTGAAAGCCTGCCGGTTCTCACTTCTTCCGATACCCATGAACGGGAATAGGCCCCGGTGGGGTTTCCGTTTGGTGAAAAGGTTTCAACGGATTTCAGTTTGTTTACTGCTTTATCCGCTACCCCTTCTATAGCTTCTCCCATAACCTCCTGGACTGCCTCGCCGTACTCTGTCAGGACTTCTTTTATGGCTTTGTCAAAGTCCAGGGGCTTGATCTTGCGTGAGGCCATTTGTCCCGCCTTTCCGTTCACAATATAGCTCCACACGGTCCATTTCCGGGTTGAACGTGCGATATACGCCATAAGGTAGGCCGTTATATATAACGGTGTCTTCCCCTTCGTAGTCGCCCGAAAACATGGTGAATTTATATTGCGGATTTAGCCCATTCCTGCCGCCGCCAAAGAATTCGGCACGGGTTACGCTGTCCACTTGACAGAATACCTCCCGTGCCTCTTTGGTTTGCTGATATACGCCGAATTTGTTCTTTTCGGAAGCGGTGGTGGTCAGTAGGTATATCACTGCATCCATTTAACTGCCCGCCCTTGCCTTATATGAAAATACTCTGTTGTTCAGCGCATACCGGACCATGCGCGGCATACCTTCCATCGTGTCGCGTTTCCGCCATAGCCACGCGGCATACATTACAACCAGCTGTGCGTCCGCCGGATTGGCCAGGGTGTCCAAATCGGACGCCCCGGCCTGTTTAATATCCTGTATAGCGGAGGTAAGGACCTGCCCCAAACGGTCGTCGTATGCCGTAGTTTGTTTTATGCCTAAATCTACTTTAAGCATAGAAAGAAGCAGGGCCGTTTCCATGGGCTACCTCTTAGGACGCGGCACGGGTCACGGTCACGCTATAAACGCGAGTCGCGTTGCCCTTCTTCACGGTGACGGCGATCACGTTTGCGCCCACGGCCAAGGCGGCAGCCGCGCCGTTGTTGACGTTCTTCGTGGTGCTGCCGGAGGTCACGGAAATGGAAATTTCCGCGCCAGGTTCATTCGCGGTTGCGGTGACGACGGCGGAGGAGACGTTGTTCGCGGCGGAGGCCGTATAGGTCATGGTGTCAGCCGCGAAAGTGGGCGAAAGGGTCAGGGAGCCGATCGTCAAGCCCTGCAGGGCCGCGTCGTTGGCGATATCGCCGGGGAACGGGATCTCGGTAGTCACGCTCTGCCCGGCAATGTTGATTGCCACGAACGCGCCCGCGATGATGGGCATACCGTCCGCCCTTTCCTTGCCCCAGAACAGGGTATTATCAGTGACGCGAAGGGTGAATCCGTTCATTTCCGTGCCCAGCTCCATACCGGACCGCTGCGCCCAGAGGTACAGATCGCCATAACCGCCGATAATATCCCCATCGGGGATGAATTCCAGCACATCCACGTCGCCGGAAACGATAGGCAGCCTGCCGCCGATAAGGGCAACCCATTCGCCAGTCACGGTGGTCGCTATGGCCTTGCTTTCCAAAAGCGCGTAGGTTTTGGAGTTCATGGCCCAGAACAGCTCGCCCCGGCTGTACTTCGTGAAGGTCTTCCCGGTTGCGACACGGAGGGCAGCCCAGAAAGCCGCGCCGGTCAGGTCGGCGGAAATGGAAACGATATTGGTGGAGTGAAGATCAACCCACGCAGGAGCATTGGCGGGGTAGTCTGCGGGTTTGCTCTGCTGGGCAAGGCGGGTCACAATGCCGGTAGGCATCTTGCTTGCGCCGCCCTTGCCGTACAGGATAGCCATATCCTTAGCAAGGCCGATGCTCTCCGAGACCATTTCCAGGATTTCCCCGGCAAGGTTGATATCGGAATCAGCCAGAAGGGAGTTACACACCAGGACAAAACCGGCCACCTTGTAGCATTCAGCCGTAACGGCATTGAACACGAACTGCAGCTCATTGAACGCGCCGCAGCACTCCGTCCAGACGGCAGGGGGAACGGTGCCGCCGATCACCTGGCGGGCCTCGCCGTTCACCGTGCGGACCCGTACCCGGTTCATCAGCTTCGAATACCGGAACACGTTCTCGCTGATTATGTCCAGGAAAACCAGGGGGATGGTCAGTTCACCGCCGGAAATAGCCCGGTTCTGTCCCTTCATGGAACGAAGCTGGGCAAGGAAGGTTTTCACATCATCCTGGGCCAGGATGGCGTTTCTCTGCTCCATGGGCAGGGCATCAAAGGCCCGCTGGTTAGCGGGCAGCTTGCGAATGTTGATAGTCAAGTTTTCGTGTCTCCTTTCGGTTTTTCTTTCGGGTTTGTTGGGGGTGGGGGCGTTGCGCTCTATGTCGGAGAGCTGCCCCTCAAGCTCTTCGATTTCCTTTTGCAGATTTTCTTTCTGCTCTTCGTGGGCGGCTTTGTCACTGTCGTATTTCTCGACTTCTTCCTTCACCGCTTCCCGTTCTTCGTCCGTGCCCTCCGCCGCTTCATTGATTGCGTTGGTCAGATCCGCTTCACGGGTCAAAAAATCCGCGTCTTTCGCGCGGATTTCTTCCAGTTCCTTCTTTTTGCGGTCGATCTCTCGCCGCATCATCAGGGTTTTCAGCATGCCGTTTCTCCTTTCAGTTTCTTTTTCATTTCAAGGGCCCATGCTTCGCCCTTTCTTTTGTTGATCGTTTCCAGCTCCTTTTTTCGGGCCTGTACGCCGGTTTCTTCATATGCCGGAAACGTGCAAACCGATACTTCGTATAGCTTCACGTCGCGCAAATGCCATACGGTTTTTCCGTTTTCCGTTATGGGCATATCGTCCAGGATATCAAAGCCAAAGGAACATTGCGTCACGTCCCGCCGCTTTACGCGCTCGTAAAGGTTCACGGCATCCTGGTCCGCTTCGTTCAGCTCTATCACGCCATATAGCCCCCGTTCGTCCACCCAAAGGCGAAGGGTGCCCGCTGTCGTGCGCCCCAGAACAAGGGTCGTATCGTGGTTAGTCAGGGCCCGAACGTCCGTATCACGGCCCAGATTGAACGCGCCGGGGTCTATGGTTTCCCGCGCATCTTCCCAGAGGTTATAAAAAGAACCGAAAACAGCGAAATACCCCTCAATAAATCGCCGCCCGTCTTCCTCGCGGGTCAAAAAATCGGTATCAACCGATACCGCCCGTCTGTTCATTGCTTTCACCGCCTCCATTTAGTTTTTTCTGATCCCCGATCATGCCCAAGGGGATATAGTTTTCAAGTATTACAAGTTCGTCAAGCCCTTGTTTCGGGGAGAGCCCGATCCAGTCTCGCACCTCGTTTCCGGTCATAATCCCGCGCACGTACTGATCGTCTGCAACGGAGGCAAGCTCCCGCAAATCGTAGTTGTACAGGCTCCGGGGATTGAACCGGAAATAGTACTCCGGGCCATACAGGAGCTTTCTTGTAAATTCCTGCTGTATATTTTGTGCAAGCGGCATCAAGGATGACGCGATAAACGAATTCCAGGCATCGCGCTTGAATTCTCCAACGCCAAGGACGAAAGGCGGTATTCCGAGGATGCTTGCTACCGTCTGTTTATCCAGGGTCACAAAGTCGGCAAGGGCCAAATCGGAAAGCGTTAATGGCTTTACTTGCTCAACGCTGAATTGCTCCGCTGGTATGAGCCACGGTTCCCCGGCTCCGCCGCTCTCCACGTATTCTTCCAGGAGCTTTTTTCTTCCCTCTTTGCCCGAGAATTCATCTATTAGCGCATCGACTTTGACGATTAAGGACGGTTTCCATTTGGAAGCCATGAACCCTTTTTCTGTCGCCGCCGCTTGCTTCAGGTTGTTTGCTACGTCCGCAAGGGATATCCTGTAGCCCTGCCCCAGCCATGGGAAATAGTCGGACGGGTTTATGGCAAAATGGAGAACGTTGTCCGGGTCGTATTCCATCCCATTTATGACAACTTTATATCCCCATTCCCCTGCCGGTACAAAAGCCGTCAACGCCGCCGGAATCGGAACAAGCTCTCGTAAATATCCGCCCTCTGTGAACGGATAAACGACGCTGTTTCCGTTTCCTTCCAGGTATAGGGTCCGTATGATCCAGTGGACGAAATTTGAACGGGTCATATACCGGTTGGGCCGAATGTCCACCACTTCGGAAAGCCCGTTTTTTATTCGTTCGTCTCCTAAGTCTGTATTGTGCATAAGATGTATTGTCATAGCACCCATAAGACGCGCCAGGGTGTCCACCGCTGTCATAATCTCCGGGTTATGTGAAAGTGACGTATACCCCTTGCATTCCAGACTTTTAAACCCTTCTGAATCTGTTACCCAAACAAGGCTCCGCTTTTGGGACGGCTCCCGCGCCCGGTTAACTGTTCGCTTTTTGCTCATTCATCAGACCACCAGCGTTTCGCTTTCCTTTCTTTTTCAGTTTGGCTTATCATTTGAACGCAAGCAAATACGCTTGCATCGAAAAGGTCTATTCTGTCTTTGTCGCCTGTCTTTTCGTACTGGACGGCATCGTCAGTCTTTTCTATGGCTCTAACATTCTGGACGCAATATTCGTATGCTTCCGAATGTAAGTAATATAAATTTCCGTCCTTTGCCTGCTTTTCTATATGGCGGAATCCTTGACTTTTTATATAAAAGTATTGTGGCTGATCTATGATCGTAAAGCCTGCCCGCTTCATCAAAGGGAAGTATTCCTCCCCCGCGAATTTCCGATCATGCCCCACGCGGACGATGTTAAACCCCATATCACGCATGGACACAAACCAGCGCACCACGTCCGCCACGTTTACGGTTGGGCTGTTGCACATCGTTAAAAGTCCTTCGTCCGCCCATCCGAAAAGTGGTATATGGTCCTCGTCCGCTTTTTGTGCGGCCATGACAACCGGGAAAAATGCGTGGGTTATGATGATATCAACCCCGTTGTAATTTCCGTATAAGGCCGCGCCTGTAAGGTCGTATAGCCGCGAAAGGTCCGCGCCTCCATACCACTTAATTGGGAGTTTTGCAAGCTCTTGTAGGGTCCAATTATATTTCCCGTCCGATGCTCTAAACTCTCCAATGTCAAACCATGCCCGCATGGCAGCGGTATATATATTTAGGCTCCGGCTTAAAAAGTCTTTGCGCTGTTGTGGGTTGTTTTGCGCCTGTAGGCTTTCGGCCAGTATGTCCGCCGGTTTTATTGTTATCCCGTAATTCGGGTTTGCTTTTTCATGCTGCTCCGGGTTTGTATAATCAACGTTTCCTTTTTCGTCCTGGTCGGCACGGGCCACAAAAGCAAAAAAAGAATCATCCTTTACAGATCCGTTGGCAACCTTTACGGCGTACTCCATTTGCTGGTAGCCGAAAGAATTTGCATTGTCGCCCGCCGTCGTAATTCCTATACAAAGCTTGTTTGTATAAGATTTCATAGCTTCCTTGAACCTGTTGTATTGTGCGGGTGACTTGTAGGCCGCTACTTCGTCGGCAATAGCAAAGTTACAATTAAATGAATCTTGCGCGTCCGGGTTGGAGGCCAATATCTGAATATCAATAGACCCATCCGGCTTTCCATTCTTTGTAAAGGTATATTTTATAGAATGTTCGAAGCTGTTATCATGGATTTCGAAGCTGTCTATAATCCCTTTATAGCGAAGGGAAAACAAGATAAAGTTGAATGATTCAAGGGCCTGCTTTAAGGCTGCCGCTACAACATATACGCGGGATCCGCTTTTCCTCTGAATGATCGAAACGGCAAAAGCTAAACCGGCGATAAAGGATGTTTTCCCGTTCTTCCGGCCAAGCATTATAAACGCTTCTTTGTATCGGCGTTCTTTTGTCCCGGCGTACCAAAAGCCCAAAAGGTTATAGACTATGAAGACTTCCCACGGCTCCAATAAAAACGGAACGCCAAGCAGCGGCGTTCCGTCCGGTCGTTCTCCTTGACGGTGAACGAAAAACCCCTCTATAATTGATACCGCCGCGTCCGGCTCTGTTTCCCGGAATTCCAGATCCGTCCTTTCCAGATCGTCCAGGAATCGGCGACAGGCCGCCACGATTTCCGCCCCTGCTATTTTTGCCCCGCTTAATACCTCCTTTGCATACTGAACCGCGACGGCTTTATAATGCTTCGCGTTCATTGGCTAAATGTTTAAGCTGCTCAGTAAGCTTTCAAAGGTGTCTTTGTTGCCGCTGATCTTCACCGCGCTTTCGTCTATGCGTTTTAATCCGGCGGGGGTTAGTCCTAAATCCCGCCAATAGGAAAGAGCCTGGGCGTTTAGCTCTGTCCACATTACAAAAAGCGGGTTTTTTCCTACGTTTCGTGCGCCCCGGTCCGAAATCTTTTCTATGATGTATTCAGCACCTTCATCCGTGAACACTTCATATATATCGTCCCGGTGTTCCAGTATGGCGGCCAGCGTTTCAATGGTTTTATCAAAGGCGGGTTTGTATGTTCCCACCTTTTCCATGTTGGTCTTTATGATTTTTTTCCATTTCTTCGCCGTCATAATTTATACCCTTATCCTGCATCGTCTTGTGTATGGGGTATTTTCCCCTAAATTCCCCCTTATATATAAAAGGCTCCCCCCGCCGTTCCCCAAGGGGTGTATATATTCGGCTAAGGGGTGGGGGGGACCCCCACTGCTTTTGCTGTTTTATATAAGAGCGCGTTCCCTTTTTGTGATAGCTCCCTTGTGCCCCTTCGGTGCATTTCGTCATGGTTTTTAGCTGATAAGCTTATAAGGTTCCATGGCTCCCATTCGTATTGCGGGAATTTATCACGCGGGAAGATATGGTGTACGGTCGTAGCCTCTACAGTCAAGCCGTAGCGTTTCGCCTCTTGACACAAATACTTATCACGACGCAAAACCGCCGCCCGTAGTTTCTTCCAGCGCGTGGACTTATAGAAGGTGTCTATGTCTTGCCCAGGCTTTGAACGATCCGCTGTTCCCTTTCTGATAGCTCCCATCGTCTCACCGTCTTTTCATCTTGCTTCTCCATTTCTTCCCGTTCCCGTCTGATCTTCTCTTTGTCCGCCTGTTCTTTGTGTCCCTTTATTCTTTCCGATACAAGATATCCGCTGCCGAAAATAGTCTTGCCGCTTTTTTTCTGCGCGTCCATTTGCCGGATATGTGCGGTTTCGGAAACAGGTGCCGCGAAGTCTATTCCTAACTCCGAATACTTAGCAATCCGCGTGGCGGTTAAAACGTAGTCAGGATATGAGTACGTTGGTATATCTTTCTTGATCGCCCGTTGGTTTTCATTGTCCGCCCGCTGTACTGCTTCGTATAAGGTCGGGGCACTTCGTAACCGGGTGCCGGGTTCAAGGTTTGTTATAAACGACGTATTGACGCAAGCACCGTTGTCATAGGTTATTTTCGCACCAACACATATCGCGGTACATGAAGACGAAGACGAAAACAGGGTAAGCGTAGGGGCAAACAGGAAGAAGAAAACGCCGCGCCGCTGATAATACTTTATTATTTCTGACAGGATAGAAAACGGCGGATTGTCTACGACAACAGATCCTTTCGGGTATTCCAAATCCTTGTAATCCGTTTCGGGCCAGAATGGACGGACGAAGCTATTTTTATTTTTCCCGTATTCCTTTTGTACCCATTCAGCCACGGCGTTATATATGATATCGGGAGTATAGCAATCATCGGTTGTCTTCTTTGGTTTGAATTTTTCGACAAATGCGTGATACTCGGCGTTTGTCGTTTCAAACAGTGAAAGCTGCTCCCCTCTCATTGTTTCACCCTCCACCCCTCAAACAATGCAGGGCCGCCGCAAGTTGGGCGGCCCATATGCAGGAGGGTCATGGACTTTTTCAAAAATCCACGATATAAGATTAACATGGTTTTTCTCCGTTCAATTCCGAATTGAATTGTTTACAATTCTGTCATGGGCGACGATCCGCCGCAGATCCTTTCTTATAGCTTCGCGTCACGGACAAGAGGCCGCGCTCTACGGCTGCCGTAGCCAGCTCCCGCAAGGCTTCTTTTCTCCGATCATGGTATGAAGTAGGCCCGATGCAATATACCTTTCTGTATGATTCCATGAAGCTCTTAGCGTGTCGCCGCCTATACCCGCGCATATATACCATTCCATAATGGCCTTTGATAAGGTTGAACAGCTCCGGGCGTTCTTCCTTCATCCATTCCATACCGTCTGTGATCGTGTCCACCCAGGCTATATCGCTTTGAGCCGCCGCCAGCATTTCCGCGCCCCGGAACGTCTTATCGGATATTGTGGAGCTTTGCACAGGTCCGCCCTCCCCATGAGAAAAAGCAATCGCCGCCGCGTCTTCTTCCGCCGCCCAGGCTCTTTCCTGTAGCTTCCGCCAGCCCTTCAGTTTCTTTTCTACTTCGTGTATTCTTTCTTCTTCGGTCATATATCCTATTTCCTTTCTGCCGGAACGATTATATTTACTCTTATTGGCCGTTCTATAAGCGCCTGTGGATATTCTTTTCTCTTTAACATATAAGGCCCCATACATGAGACATCTTCAACAACATTACAAAATAATCTATCCAATTCCTTTTCGACATCTTTCCAATCCACCAAGTCGCCATGCCCTTCCGGGAGGGAGCAGATGATGGGGCAATCAACCATCCGATTATTTCTTGCGTCAAACCTATATCCTTCTGACCGTCCAGTTACTCTGCAAATTGGATAATCCCATTGGTCTGCTTCAAACGGGCAATCGTGACAACAGCTTGGTATCTCCATCCTCACAACGCACTCGCTCATGTTTCGGCCCTCCTGTTCCATGCTTCGATGGCTTGCTCATACAATTCGGCTTTTGTTTTCGACCAAGCGGGGATTTCAAGACCAAGCGTATATGCTAAGACTCTGCCGCCAGCCGTTGCGCCTCTCGCATGGCACATATTACAACGAACCGAATAAGTTACGTTATCAACGGGAATGTCAAGCCCGTTTGTGCCAACTCGCCTGCTTTTACTCTCGATGCTGAGTTTTTCGCTCCCGCAAAACGGACACGGTTTAAGGCAAAACGGACACGATTTAAGTTTTCTCATTGCTTATCCCTCCTACCACTTAAACCAAAGATATTCAGCCGGTATACTTTCGCATATATAATATTCACCGTCGATAAAGTGTTCTATACAATCCAATATTGATTCTATACACTCTAATGCACTTTCTGTATTTCCCCATCCGTTTGACGGGTTATACTTTATATAAGCGCGTTTATTAAATTTCAATTCACGTTCTCCGCGCTCGATCTTTGGCAGCACGTCTGTTACCTTGTACCATTCGCCCTGTTTATAGTTCCAATCCATACAGGCGACAAACATATCGCGCAAATTGTACGTTGGTGAATCGTATTCAGGCCGCCCCACTTCCACTATAAGACCGCCTGAATCCTGTACCATAACGCCGATTCTTATATCGTAGCTCATGCGTCCTCCTTCGGCGGCTCCACATCATACCATGTCACCTTCGTGCCAAACACATAATGGTCAGGATATGACCGTTCAGCTATTACATAGTAATCTGTTACCTCGTCAATGCCCCACGAAAAAGCCATGAACACACCAGCGCTTAGTCTGTCATACCGTTCAATGGCCCACTTGAATATGCGTTGCAAGGTCTTGATTCTAAACTCCGTCCACTTACGGCGAATCATATCTGTGAATCTTTCAGGCATTGTTTTCCTCCTACGACCTTTCTCCATTATCTTCTATTTCCGCAAAGCATCCGTAATCGGTTTTCACAAAGCCAACAGCATGGCTTATATCTGTAGTGTGTCTGCAAAAATCCGAATGGCATATATCGCATTTTCTCTTATCGCATAGAAAAAGAATATTTTGTTTCTTTTCGCACGCCGCCGCCAGGATGTTCATATTCTCCGTGATCCTGTCGAGGCACGATTGCGGGAGTTTTACCGTTACCCGCTTTCTGTTATGTCCATATATGCAGATCGCGCAATTACGACGGGCGCACATTGTCAGCCGCATGATGGCTTCTCGTTCTCTCTCTGGAATTACATTTTTCATTTCAAATAACAAATCTCTGTCATTTAATATCATGGTTTGCCCTCCTTCAAAATAAACTCATTTGCACATATCCGCCGCCAGGTGTTCCCCATTGTTCAGCCATAGCCGCCGCGATTCCAGGGAATGTTTTAGACCGTTCTTTCGCTGATCTAACACCAACAGTTTCTTTAAGCTTTGTTCGGTTTGTTTTTCCTGGTCCACCAAATCCCTGATACACCCAGCACCCCGTTGGTCTGACTATGTTTGTCGGTTCAAGGCGTGGTAAGCCATTCAGCCATAAGCATGTCCTTTTCTTCCATGGATGCCCAAACATATACGGTTCTATGATCTGAGTATATGGAGGAAGGCCCGCTATATGGAGTGGCGCCGGGTTTTCAATACATATCATATTTATTTCTGCTTTATAGAACTCCATGAAAAACGCTTTTGCCTCAACCATTTTATTGTATCGGTGCATATCTTTAATTGAATGATCGGCCGCAAACATTAAAGTTGATCCAGCGGAAGAAAGAAAGGTGCATGGCGGATGTGCTATAAGCAAATCCCATTTCCCTACATGATGCCCCGCGCCGTCCATTGTCTCAATGTACCCCCCCGAATAGCCGCCAGCGCGTCGCCGCATATATGCCATTCTGGGTGGCCGCCGGATGGCTCTTGAATATCACAGGAATACGCCTCATGCCCGCGCTCCCGGAAAGCAATGCAAACGGCTTGTGATTCCTCACATGCAATAAGGACCCGCATTATTTCATATACTCCGCCCGCGCCTCCTGCAGTTCCTTTTCCAGCCGCGCCACCTTTTCCGCTGTCGTTTCCGTCCTCCGGTTTAGATAATCCTCTATGGCGTTGATCGCTTCGCCCGCGCCATGGCATACATACGCGCAATAGCCGACGGACCGTAGGTATTCTATCCAATCCCGCTGGCAGGAAGTTGGCCTCCCTTCCTCCGTTTTCATTTCCAGCCATAGGCCGGAATAGTCGCCAACCGGAAACGGGAGAAACAGGTCCGGCACTCCGGGGGAAACGCCCATGCGCTTTAAGTGTGCCGCCTCAGCCGTGTTCCTGTACCCTCCATTCGGGGTATGGTATAGCCTTTCCAGGCAAGGCCACTTGCCGCGATTATAGGCGGCCCATTCTATAACCGCTATTTGTTCGCTTTCTTCGCTGATCTTCGGCAGCTTTGGCGCGTGGCGTAGGCTGTCCATCCTGTCCAGATCCGCTTCGTGCGATACTCCGCCGCGCCGCGCCTTTGACGGTTGCGGGTATTTGGTGAAATACGGTTTATTTCCCATAACGCTCCCTCTTTTCGATCTCTTTTATTACGGCTTCCTGTAGGTTGTATATTGCCTCATTCATGGCAATAATGGCTTCTTTATCCGTGTGCCTGCTTTCCGTCACTCCGCGAAGCTCGCAAAGCAGATCGGTTATATCTTCTTTATTGCTGCGGAGTTTGTCCGCTGTGGATTTAATAACCTTTGTTTGCGCTTGTTTGCGCTTGCTTGCAGGGGAAATATTCAAAACCCCGTATTGTTCTTCGTAGCTCATGCCCGCGCCTCCAACTTCTTTATTATCCGGTCCGGGTCTATATCGCATAACATCCCGTACCATTGGGAACGGAAAAACTTGACAACTTCGTCTTTCGTATGGGCCGCGCTGTGTGCGTATCTGTTCTTCCATGATTCGCTTTTTGTGGCGTGTTGGCCCTTCAGGTATTCGTCGGCATATCTGTAATCATCAACGGCCTGCATGACGATTGCCGCCGCAAGGGCTTGAAAGCCTACTTCTCCAGAATCCGCGCCATGATAAAACCGGTTCGTGTGTACATTCTTTAAGTTCAGCTTTGCCTTATGTGGCTGCTGGGTGTTTACGGTCATTTGTTTTACCTCCACGATTGCTTTCTGTCGTTCACGGCGCAATCGGCCGGGGCATTGTAGATGCAGGCCATGAGGTAGGCGCGCCCGTTCGTCACTTTATCGTCCGGCGTTGCGTTTTCAAGCTGCCGGATTATAAAGTCAATATGGTCGATGGTAAGAGACTTTAACACGCTGCGCACCGCGCCCTGGGGAACGGTCCGCCCATTTACCCGGATAGAATCCGCATTATACATGGTCCGTATAGCATCCTCAACCGCGCTGGCTATTCGTGCATATGATCCTTCAAACAAATCCAATTGCAGGCCGTCTATCAATCGTTCAAGTCCGTCGGTTTCGTCTGCGTTTGAATGAACGAAAGACTGTAAAGGGACTAAAGATTGCTTAGTATTATTATATTTATCTTTATCTTTATCTTTTTCTTGATTCGATTCGTTAACAGTCGTAACGGTTTGTATCGAATTGTAACGGGAAGTAATATTCTGTTTATTGACGGCGCACCTGTGATCGTATGCCGCCCGCTGATTATCTACTGCCTTTCTTGCTACCGGCCATAGAATCTTTTCCGCGCCTCGGAAGCTCGGCTCTTCCTTCGTGTCCGCATATTTCAGCATGGCAACGAAAAGCCGCCCCGCCTCCGCATCCGAAAGGCCCTCTACGTCTTTCGCAAAATCCACAAAGATTTTCAAATACTTCATGCCCGTTTACCGTTCCAAAGATATTTTTATATATCCGGTCTGCATGGCCTTTAACGCTTCGGCCAGCTTCGCCGGATCCGCGTTCTCTATGGTGACGGATAGCACATACCCGTCGCCGTACTCATGGGCCAGCCGTGGCCGGAACGCTTCCAGCTCTATTCTATGATCGTTTGCCAACATACCCGGAAGCCCTCATGGATTGCAGCTTAGCCGCCAAGCCGTCGTTATCAATCCATAGTTTGGAGTTGATAAGGCCCCTTATAGCGTCCTGGGCGGTCAGGTCAAACGCGGCGCAAAACGCCTGGAACGCCGCTTCTTCGTCGTCCGAAAGCCGGACCTTATGGGCGTTGGAAAGCCGCCGCGCCTCTCCGTCCGTGACTTTCGGCATCCCGGCCACCTTTCGGAATTTCCCGGTAAAGGTTAAGCCCGTTCTCTCCGATCTAAAACCGGCAGAAACAAGCGGTTGCGTTATGCCCGGAAAAATAGGCTTCGTCTTTTCCAGAATGGTCTTTTGCTGTCCTCTCATGCTGTTTTTCTCCTTTCCATATATGCTTCGCCTTTGGCAATTTGCCGTTTGTTGTAGCGTTCCTGTTCCGCCCGCCGGTTCGCTTTCGCCCTCAGATCCTTTTCGGCGTAATAGTCCCGAATCCAGATGTTTACCGCCTCCGCGTCCGTCCGGCTCTTTACCTCCGCCAGCTTCGTTTCAGCTTCAAGGATTGAAAGATATATGGCGCACCATTTTTCATACGCTGCTATTATCACCTTGCAGGCAAACCAGATCGCCATAGCAGCCAGCATAAGAAACACGCATACCGTGACGATGGTGGCCGCTGCCGGGGGAAGGGTGGGGATTGCTTCATAAATGATACTCATGCTGTTCTCCGTCCTGTTCGTAGTTTGTAAGAATTTCCCTAAATGATTTCCCGATTTCTTCCATGATCCCGCAAAGGCGGGTTGAAATCGTGTCGCCAAGGTTTCGGAACACCTCCGCAAGGGTTTCCATGCCGGGGAAAAGGCGAAAATCTTTGATTGCCTTTTCAATGGCCCGCCGCCGCTTCAAATGCTCTTTCCACAGGAGCCGCGATCGACCGGGCTTTCGCTTATTGTGCTTATGCCTCATGGTGTCATTTTTGCGCCGCAGTTGGGGCAGAATCTATAAGCATCTTGAAAAGGTGTAAATATTCCACACCCACAACATGAACATTTGAAAAATGATTTATCACTATTCGGAATCCACTCACCTTTTCTAACCGTAAAAACGTCAACGGTTGGCGCGTCGTTAATAAGCTGTCGTACCGCCGCCATTTTCTGTATGCTTCCAAAAACTTTAATAGGCGTATCGTTATATACCTTCCTATCCAAGGCGTCAGCGTCAATAAGCCTCATTCTTGAATACCTCCCGCGCCATGCGCCGCGCCTTTGCCCGGTTGTTCGGCTCCGCCCGATGATCCCACAGCCAGCGAAGGACCACGGGCCGGGACCAGTAAGGAAGCAGCATAGAAAACGCGCCGCGCCGATACCACTTCAACGAAGCAAGGAAAAGTTTTATCTGTTTCATTCTGCTACCTCGAAAAACTTAGAAAAAGCCGCGCTGTTATACTGCCCCTTTGTCATTTCAATGGCTTCGGAAACTGTATAGCGTTCTTTCAGGTCTTTAATGGTATTCACAAAATGGTCTGTACCCGCCTTGCATGCTCCCGTTATCACGCGATACATGGTTTTCAATTCATCAACGGAATACGACTTGTTTATATCTATTCCCTTATACTGATCCGCGCCGCGCTCTTTTGCCTGCTTGAATAACAGGTCCGCAATTCCATCTTTTAGGGACGTGCAATGGGCCCATAGTTCCCCATCGGTTACAAGCATCTGCCCTTTGATCTTGCCCATATATACGGTATATCGACCAACCCTGTGGTTAGTGCCAGAATAATGGAAAATACATCCATCTACATAAATATATCTGCCGTCCCTTATTTCCCCTTCCTGGGGCTTGCGCACTTTCCCTGCGGTTATCCCGGTGCATCCTTCAAGGTCCAGGTAGCCGCCCACGGTCAGGTTATCGGGCAGCGCGGTTATCCCGGTGCCGCGAAGGTACAGGGAGCCGCCCCCGG
>Ga0247611_10003214_pt1 | contig 24635 bp, 20 predicted proteins | sample 177DNAGHGhighgp2_FD_192422 | JGI IMG/M metagenome (GOLD analysis project Ga0247611, IMG submission 192422) | Sheep rumen microbial communities from Palmerston North, Manawatu-Wanganui, New Zealand - 1770 DNA GHGhigh gp2 | ecosystem: Host-associated > Mammals > Digestive system > Stomach > Rumen... | reverse complement strand
CCTTGGGGCTCCAACATGTCGATCGCCAACAACGGTATGTATCTGCTCATGTATGATGCAATAAGCGGCGGAAACAAGGGCGATGAGATCGCAAGAGAGCAGCTCAACTACCTGCTCGGTACTAACGGAACTGGTTACTGCTTCCTCTCCGGCTTCGGTACCGTATCTCCCGAGTCTCCCCACCACAGACCTTCCGAGGCTGTCGGTTCCGCTGTTCCCGGCATGATCGCCGGCGGTCCTAACGAGAACCTCGAAGATCCGTATGCAACCACACTCGAGGGTACTGCACCCGCTCTGTGCTATGCAGACAACGATCAGGCATACTCTCTCAACGAGGTTACGATCTACTGGAATTCACCTGTCGTCTTCCTCTTCGCTTATGTGGAGAGCCAGAGCTGACCTTTCTTAAGTTAACTGATAACTGACCGAAAAGGGTGTCTCATAAGTGACTTGTTCACTTTGAGGCATCCTTTCATATCGTGTGTTAAAATTATTCCTGAAATGTTTCAGGGAGGCAGGCCGCATATGGATGCTATTTATTACGACATGATCTTCAAGCGCAAGTCTTTTCACAGATACGGTGAGCCGGACGGCAAAAAGATAACGTCTGAAGAGCTCGATGAGATAAAGACCATGTGGTATAAATTCACGCCTCTTTTCGAAGGCATAGGCACGAAGATAAAGATCGTTCCCGGGAATCAGACGAGCTGCAACAGGGGAGAAGAATACTGCATCCTGATATACAGCGAGAAGAAGCCCGGTTATCTCCAGAATATCGGATATATAGGTGAACAATTGGATCTTTACCTTACCGCGAAGGGAATAGGTCCGCTCTGGTTCGGCGTAGGCAGGACAAAGGAACGCAGATATGAGGGTCTTGAGTATGTCATCATGATGGCCATCCGCAAGATAGACGACGACTCCAAGTTCAGGACACCAGGCGATTTATCGACCTTCATCCGCGTGCCGGTGGAAGAATTCTGGGAAGGACCTGTCATGAAAGGCATCACCGAGAACGTCAGGCTGACTCCCACCGCGTGCAACATTCAGCCGTGGAAAGTGGTAAACAAGGGCGACGGAACGCTTGATGTATACCGATACAGACGTCCGGGAAAGCACGGGATAATCCCGCCGTTCAGGCTCGCTTATTTCGGAAGCATCGACATAGGCATCTTTATGCTGTTCCTTGATATCTGCCTCGAGCATGAGGGGATCGGTTTCGAGCGCACGCTGACACCGGATGACGGGAACTTCAAACAGCTGAATCTTAATGCCGTTTATAAACTGAAGTCCTGATAAGTGACCTGTCACTTTGACGGCAGTTCCCTTCGCTTTGAATGAGGGAATAACTCATCCAATCTGTCACAGGTTGCTCAAAATCTTCTTTTACATTAATATGGGAACGGCTTTACTTTGGTTAGAGGGCGGTTTTCTTATGAGAAAGATTCTTGTATCCAATGATGACGGTATAGATTCCGAAGCGCTGGTAAGACTCGTTTCGCTTTCGAAGAAGTTCGGTGAGGTCTGGGTGGTTGCCCCATGCAGGCAGTTCAGTTCGATGTCTCATGCCGCGAATTTCTGGGAGCCGATGGAAGTATGGCCTGTCGATTTTCCCGTTGAGGGCGTACATGCATATACGACGACGGGAACGCCTTCAGACTGCGTATCCTTCGGTATCACCACAGCCGTTCCCGGAAGGCCTGATGTGGTCTTCTGCGGTATCAACAAGGGATACAACATAGCATCGGGCATTCAGTATTCGGCCACGGTAGGTGCCGCGCTGGAAGCTGCTAACCAGAAGGTGCATACAATCGCTTTCTCGGAAAATCACGAGGGAACTCACGAAGTTACCGATAAGTATATAGAGCAGCTGGCTTCCGAACTGATGGATAAACCGTTGGGCGATAATGAGATATGGAATGTCAATTTTCCGGGCTGTGCTTTAGATGAATGCAGGGGAGTGAAATACGGCTGCACCATTTCCCAGGAAACATTCTTTACGGGAACCTACAGGGAGATCGCGAAAGAAGGAAACAAGACCGTATACAGGGTCGAACTGGTGCCCGACTGGAAGGGCGAAGAAGGGACTGATCTTGCTGCCATCTGTGATAACTATATCTCGGTCGGCAAGGTCAGGAATTACTGCTGATATTTATGGATACCGTTAAGAACAGCAAACTTTTCAGCATCCTGCTGATAACGCTGATATACATGATGGCTGCAGTCCTGGGAGTGTATGTATACATCGCGCTTCCTTTTGCGTTTTGGGCAGATCTCCTGATCGCTGATATAGCGGCAACGTTTTTTGTTTTTATTTTCAGTGTGATATTTAAAAATGCGTCAGTATATGATCCTTACTGGAGCGTTCAGCCGATCGTGATAATCACCGGTTATGCACTGACCAACAAGTTCACACCGGCGACTTTGCTCCTGCTGATATCGGTAATATATTGGGGAGTAAGGCTTACGGCAAACTGGGCTTACGGATTCGGAGGACTGAACCATCAGGACTGGCGTTATACAAAGCTCAGAGAGGATAACGGCAGTCTTTATCCCTTGATCAACCTCGCGGGCATCCACCTGTTCCCGACGCTGGTCGTCTACGGATGCATCCTTCCCGCGGTATTCGTTACGGTATCGGAGGTCCGCGCCAACTTGGGAAGCATAGCGGGAACTGTTATCTGCATCGGTGCCGCAACTCTGCAGCTCTTCGCGGACGGACAGATGCACAAGTTCAGAAAGAGCGGAACTAAAGGTCTCATACGCACGGGACTATGGAAGTATTCCAGACATCCCAACTATCTCGGGGAGATCCTGATGTGGTGGGGTGTGGGTATACAGGCCGTATCGGTCATGCCGGAACGCTGGTGGCTCCTTGCAGGTGCGCTCGTAAATACTGTCATGTTCTTCACGGTTAGTATCCCGATGGCTGACAAGAGACAGTCGGCAAAGCCAGGATACGAAGAATACAGGGCCGGAACCAGGAGCCTTCTGCCGATACCAAGGTAATGCCGGAAACTGCTCATTTTCCTTGTGTTAAAATGAGTTAACCGGATAAGGGAAAACCGTAAACGTGAAGGAGGTCCGCATGGAAACTGTCAATGCTGAAGCCGGCAATGAACTCAGTCAGGGCTCAGATAATAAGAAAAGACTGTTCGCATTCATAGTCGTAGCTTACGGGATCTCATTCCTGATGATGATACCGATGTATATCGGAAAGCAGAAAGGACTGGATCTGACGCAGCTGGTAAACGCACAGATGTGTTCTCCTGCGGCAGGCGTTGCCCTGGGTTATCTCCTTTTCATGAAGGGCGAGAAGCGCGTTCCGAAGATGTTCATGATCGTGCTCGTCATTAACTATCTTATCCAGGTCCTTTTAGGGCTCCTCAGCATTTTCGCGAATCCGTTCAGACCTGATGAAGTCTACACGATAGCGGAAGGTGTTGAACTGCCTCTCGGACAGGTCTTCTATCTGATCGGGCAGTATGTCCTGATAGCAGGTTCTGTCCTTCTGTGGATCGGATATTTCACTGCGGGAAAAGAGCGCCGCAGGTTTGCCGGACTGAGCAGGAATAATGAGAAGATGGGAATACTTATGGTTCTGCTCTTCACGGTTCTCTACCTTGCAAGAACGCTGCTGCCTGCGGTCATCGAATACTCGGTCACAGATTCCATATCAGAGTTTACGGAACAGTATGCGGAATTATTGAAGACCCCGACATTCTACCTTGCCATAGTAAGTCTGCCGTTCAACTATCCGCTTACCATCATCGCTTTCCTGGGAGAGGAATACGGTTGGAGGGTGTATCTGCAGCCTATCATGCAGAAGAAGTTTGGAATGAGACCCGGGATCATCCTTCTGGGTGTCGTATGGGGTCTGTGGCACACGCCCGTGGATCTGTTCTTCTATACTGAAGATTCGGCTCCCCAGATGCTCATTGGCCAGATAATTACATGCGTGGCTATTGCAATCTTCTTCGGCTTCGTTTATCTCAAGACTGAAAATATCTGGATCTGCGTTTGCATGCACTTCCTGAATAATAACCTCATCCCGATATTTACGGGCACGTTTACTTCGGACGTCATGCAGAACCAGCATGTTCCGTGGTTCTACCTTATCGAGATACTGATCCTTGATTTTGTGGTCTTCGGTCTCTTCATTTTCGCTAAGGAATATAAAAAAAAGAAAGTGGAAACAGTTACAAATGCGTGATTTTACGGTAAACAAGTCCCAGGACGGACTCCATGTGGTCAAGGCTTCCCTGGAGGCATTTCCCCAGCTGAAGTCAGCTGATCTTTTCCATGCACTCAAGCGCCGTGACATAAGGATCGACGGGAAAAAGATCAATAAGGACATGGCGGTAAAGACGGGAAATGTTGTCGAGATATGGCTTCCCGATGAACTTTTCGATGCGAAAAAAGAAGCGCCGAAATCTGTTCCCCAGGAAGAACTCTTTGAGATCGTGGCTGAGACTAAAGGGCTTCTTATCGTGAACAAATCACAGGGTATCGCAGTTCATTCGGGTAAGAGCGATATAGAGGACACGCTGATAGATCTGGTGCGCGACACCACGAGATACAAGGAGGCAGAGCTCTGCCACAGGATCGACATGAATACCGGCGGACTTGTCCTGATAGCAAAGAACAAGGCGGCTCTGGCAGATTGTGTCGCCCTCTTCAAGAGCAATCTCGTAACTAAGAGGTACAGGGCATTGGTTCTCGGTGAGCCCGACGAAGGCGAGCCTGCGGTCGGTGTCGACGGCACGATTTATAAGGAAGTAACGGGTTATCTCGAAAAGACAAAGGCCGGCAAGGTCTATATTCACGACGTGAAGCAGCCGGGAGACCTTGACATCGCGACGAAATACAGGATCCTTAAAGTCTTTAACGGTGCGGGTCCCGACGGCGAGAGCGTATCCGATCTCGAGTTAGAGCTCGTAACGGGAAGAACACATCAGATAAGGGCGCAGTTTGCGCACCTGGGCCACCCCGTAATAGGTGACGGCAACTACGGAAGGAACAAGGTGAACATGCATTTCGAGACCGCGGACGGCAAAAAGGTTAAGTACCAGCAGCTGTTCTCATGCCAGATAATGTTCGGCCGGATCCCGGCAGGCAATATGCATGTTGACGTGTCGGGCAAAACCTATAAAATAAAGCCTGATTATAACGTCCGCCTCGGCTGAGGATCACCCGCCGCAGGGGAAGAAGGGTATATGACTGATAACAGACCAATCGGAGTTTTCGATTCAGGTATAGGCGGACTTACGGTCCTCCGCGAGATATGGAATACGGTGCCGGGAGAGAGCACCATCTATTTCGGTGACAACTCGAGGGCGCCCTACGGCACCAAATCGAGGAGCACCATAATCCGCTATTCTCTGCAGAACCTGAAGTTTCTTGAGAGCAAAGACGTCAAGATGATCGTAGTCGCGTGCAATACCGCGAGCGCATATGCATATGAGGAATTAAAGAAGAGGACTGATGCCCCTGTAGTTGAGGTGGTCACTCCGGGTGCGGATGAGGCCTGCCGCGCCACAAAGAACGGCAGGATCGGCATAATCGCCACCAAGGGCACCATTTCGACAGGCGTATATAAAAAAGCGGTGGAGAGAAGAGCTGCTGAACTCGGCATGAAGGATATCGAGATATTCCAGCAGGCTTGTCCGCTCTTCGTTTCATTGGCTGAAGAAGGCTGGTGGGATACCGAGATCACGAGGCTCACGGCAGAAGAATATCTAAGACCGCTGAAGGATGCAGGCGTCGACACGCTCGTCATGGCCTGCACCCACTATCCTTTGCTCTCGAAGGTCATCGGAGAGGTAATGGGAGACGGAGTGGAACTCGTCAATACGGGTGTGGCTACCGCAAAGGTCGTCAGGGACCTTCTGGAAAAGGAAGGGATCTCTTCCGGTGACAACGGGAATCCTGTGAGGGAATTCTATACGAGCGACGAGCCCGAGCTCTTTGAGCAGGTTGCGGCGCCTTTCCTGGGAGAAGGGCTGCCTTCGGGAACAAGACATTTTTCCACGGATAAATATGAGGTAAACAATTAATGGAGAACAACATGGAAGAAAAATGCCTGTTCGAGATCAGGTCCGGCATGTACACAGAACCTTTGAAGACATTAGGGACCATGAGCACCGAGGGAAACAGGACAATATATATGTGGACCGAAAAGCACAGTGAGCAGGAGCAGGAAACTCATTTCATGCTCACTCTTATTAAAGAAGAGTCAAAAGCAATAGTCGTAAGAAACGGCGATGTAACCTCAAGAATGGTCTTCGAAGCCGGAAATAAGACGACAAGTTCCATGAAAACTTCGTTCGGGGTTATTGACGTAGTGATAGATACAGATTATATTAACTTCCCGGGAGGTCTTATAAACGGGGCGGAGATCAGTTATTCTCTCGATCCTGACAGTGGAGAACCGATAAGAAATATCTTTTCCATAAAAAGGCTCTTGCAAAACGAAGAAATATAATGTATTATCTTCAAGCATTTGTGTAAAAGAAAGAGGTGAAGATAAATGGCACATCCGAAGCGTAAATGGTCGAAGGCAAGGACAGCCCGTCATAGAAGCGCATGGAAACTTAACATGCCGGGTCTCGTTGAATGTCCCCAGTGTCATGCTAAGATGCTTCGCCGCACGGTCTGCAAGAACTGCGGTTACCTGGACGGTAGACAGGTTATCAAAGTCGACGAAGAGATCTGAGATAAATAAGAAGTATTTGTTAGCGAGGCAGTGTTTAGGATATAGGCACTGCCTTTTATTTTTGCAAAAGGAAGGATAATGGCATGAGCAAACCTGTAGTGGCAATAGTGGGAAGGCCGAACGTAGGCAAATCCTCGCTGTTCAACACCATATATGGTGAGCGTATCTCCATCGTTCATGACACCCCCGGTGTCACGAGAGACCGTATCTATGCCGAGACTTCCTGGTGCGGAAGAGACTTCATCATGATCGACACGGGCGGTATTGAGCCCGACACGGGAGATGACATCATATTGCAGCAGATGCGTATCCAGGCGGAGATCGCAATAGAGACTGCGGATGTCATCTTATTTATGTGCGACTTAAAGAGCGGACTTACGGCAGCGGATGAAGAGATCGCGATTATGCTCAGGAAGGCAGGCCGTCCCGTGGTCGTATGCGTCAACAAATCAGACTATGTGGGCGAACAGCCGCCGGAATTCTATGAATTCTATAATTTGGGACTTGAGGATGTGTGCGCCATTTCGGCTGCCCACAAGCTCGGACTTGGCGAGATGCTCGATCTCGTTGTTTCCAAATTCCCGCCGGCAGATGAGAATGAGGGTGCTGAAGAGACCATAAGGGTAGCCATCATCGGCAGACCAAATGCCGGCAAGTCCTCATTATCCAACAGGCTTGCAGGGGCCGAGAGGAGCATCGTATCCGATATTGCCGGCACCACCAGAGATACCATCGACTCACTTATCGAGAACGAATACGGATCGTTCACCATCGTTGATACGGCCGGCATGCGCAAGAAGGGCAAGATCGAGGACGTCATAGAACGCTATTCTATGGTAAGGGCTCTTGCGGCAGTCGACAGGGCAGATGTCTGCGTTATCCTCGTGGACGCCGAAGCGGGAGTTACCGAGCAGGATGCGAGGATCGCAGGGCTCGCTCACGATAACGGAAAAGCATCTGTTATCGTCATCAACAAGTGGGATCTGATCGAAAAGCAGACAGGTACGTTGGAAACCATGGAGAAGATCGTAAAAGACCGTCTTCCTTTCATGGATTATGCGCCTGTCTTATTTATCTCGGCTAAGACCGGACAGCGCGTGGACAAGCTTTTCGCGCTGATAAAGACAGTATATGAGAATTCCAGAAAGCGTCTTACGACGAGTGTTCTGAATAAGATGATATCCGAAGCGGTAACGCAGGTTCCCACGCCTCAGGACAAGGGAAGGCACTTAAAGATCTATTACGGCACTCAGGTGTCCGTCCAGCCTCCCACGTTCGCTCTCTTCGTCAACGACAAGGAATTGTCGCATTTCTCGTATGAACGTTATCTCGAAAACCAGCTTCGAAGGAACTTCGGTTTCGAAGGCGTTCCGCTGCGTCTCCTTTTGCGTAATAAGAATGGCGAAGAAGACTGATATTTTGTGAAATATCACAGTCACAAAACAAGCGTTATCAGTAGCAAAATATTACTCGGTTTAAATTATTAATATATACGCGCATGAGCTAATCAGTTCAAACTGATCTATTTTTTACGGAGAATTTTTATGGCAGTCACAACAATCGAGAACTTAAGGAACATTGCGATCATCGCTCACGTTGACCACGGCAAGACGACCATCGTTGATTCCATGCTTAAGCAGGCCGGCGTTTACCGTGAGAACGAGGCTGTCGTAGAGCAGGTAATGGACAGCAACGATCTTGAGCGCGAAAGAGGCATCACGATCCTTGCAAAGAATACGGCAATCGACTATAAGGGCATCCGCATCAACGTTGTAGATACTCCCGGCCACGCGGATTTCGGCGGTGAGGTTGAGCGTGTTCTCAAGATGGTTGACTCCGTTCTTCTCGTTGTAGACGCCTTCGACGGCCCGATGCCGCAGACGAGATTCGTTCTCCACAAGGCTCTCGAGTTAGGCTTAAAGCCCATCGTTTGCATCAACAAGATCGACCGTCCCGATGCAAGACCTCTTGAAGTCGTAGACATGGTCCTCGATCTTTTCATCGAGCTCGGCGCAGATGACGACCAGCTCGAATTCCCCGTTGTATACACATCAGGCAAGACATGCGTTGCAACTTTGGATCTCAAGGAATATGAGGCAGGCAAGGAGCTTGACTTCACACCTCTCCTTGATACCGTAGTAAAGTACACACCGTGCCCTGTAGGCGATCCTGAGGGCCCCATGCAGCTCCTCGTATCCAACATCGACTCCGACCCTTATATCGGCAGGATCGGCGTAGGAAGAGTCGAGAGAGGCACTATAAAGCAGGGTGAGAATGTTGCTCTCGTTACATACGGCGAAGACGGCAAGAGAAATGCGAGAGTCGTAAAGCTCATGAGATTCCATAACCTCGGACGTGAGGAAGTGTCTTCCGCATCGATCGGTGAGATCGTATGTGTTGCGGGTATCACCGACATCAACATCGGTGACACTCTCTGCGATGCCATGAATCCCGAGCCTCTCCCGTTCGTTAAGATCGACGAGCCTACCATCGCAATGACATTCTCCGTAAACGACAGCCCTTTTGCAGGTCAGGAAGGCAAGTTCGTAACATCACGTCACTTAAGAGAAAGACTCTTCAAGGAGATCGAGACAAACGTTTCCATGAGAGTCGAAGAGACAGATACGACAGAGGCATTCATCGTAAAGGGAAGAGGTGAGCTCCATCTCTCAGTCCTCATCGAGACGATGCGCCGTGAAGGATATGAATTCCAGGTAAGCAAGCCGAAGGTCATCATGAAGGAGATCGACGGCGTTCTCTCAGAGCCTGTTGAGGAGCTCGTAATCGACGTTCCTGAAGAGTTCGTAGGTCCTGTCATGGAGAAGATCGGAAAGCGTAAGGGCGAGCTCCTGAACATGCTCCCGCCGACCAAGGGATATACACGTCTTGAGTTCAAGATCCCGTCCAGAGGCCTTCTCGGATACCGTACCGAGTTTTTGACCGACACTAAGGGCAATGGTATAATGAACTCCGTTATCTCGGGCTTTGAACCCTTCGCAGGTGAAATCGAGACAAGAAGCCAGGGCGTTCTCGTGGCATTCGAGACCGGTACTGCAGTAACCTACGGATTGTACAATGCCCAGGATAGAGGTGCACTCTTCATCGGAGCAGGCACACCGGTATATGAAGGCATGATCGTAGGAGTCAATCCCAAGCCTGACGACATTACCGTTAACGTCTGCAAGAAGAAGCATGTTACCAACATGCGTTCGGCAGGAGCCGACGACGCGATGCGTCTTACTCCTCCGCTTTCTTTCTCCCTTGAGCAGTGTCTCGAATTCGTCGAAGACGATGAGCTGTGCGAGGTAACTCCCCAGAGCATTAGACTTCGCAAGAAGATACTTAACAACGACTTACGTGCCAAGACGCTCGCAAAGCAGAAGAAGGACGCTTGACATAGAACTGACCCGGGGGTGAATCTTTAACTTATGTTGTCCAACAAAGTCAGAGTCGCTCTCCGGATTTTGATCATCCTTGTACTATTATTCGGATTTGCCGTAACCGGCGTTTACGTCGGTTACAACTATGTCATCTCTCAGGATAAGAGATTCAATGCTCTCAAGGCTGACATCGAAGCAGGCAAGTATGACATCAAGGGCGATACCGAGGGAGCCGTCACCGTCGTCATAAAGAGCGGTGATTCCACATCCGACATTGCGGACAAGTTATATGAGCAGGGGCTTATCACCAACAAGTTCCTTTTCTCCATCATTAGCAAGCTCAACGGTTTTGACGGCGCATATGTTGCCGGTACGCATTATCTGCTTAGGGGCTTTTCGTATGATGAGCTCATGTATTTCCTCACGCTCGAACCTGCCACCGTCAAGGTAACCATCCCTGAAGGTTCCACATATTATGAGATCAAACAGATCCTGCACAAGGCGGGACTGAATTTCGATGACGCGGAGTTCGACAAGTGCATGAACTCTCCGAATCTCTTCGTCGACTATGAATTCGTATCCCAGATCGAGATAAAAGAGGGAGTAAGAGACTACATCCTTTCCGGATATCTCTATCCCGATACGTATTATTTCGACGTTAATGCAAGTCCTGAGTCCATCATCAGAAGGTTCCTTAACAACATGCAGAACAAGCTCTACGATGAATACTACGTCAGGGCCGAGAGACTCGGCATGTCGATGGACGAGGTCATCACTCTGGCTTCCGTCATCCAGATGGAGACTGGTAAGCCTTCCGACATGATGCTCGTTTCGGCTGTTTTCCATAACCGTATGAATTCCGATGATGAGTCCATGCATTTCCTGGGTTCTTCCGCCACCATCAACTATCTGGTCGAGATCCACGGAGGCAAGCCCTCGATCCTTCATACGGATGCCGAACTCAATTACGACAGTCCGTACAACACATATACCAATCCGGGACTTCCTCCGGGACCCATATGCATGCCCGGTCTTGATGCCATCTCAGCAGCTCTCTATCCAGAGCCGAACTGCAACTACATGTATTTCTGCGCTACCGGAATAGACGGCGGAACAGCGTTTGCGACCACTTTGGAACAGCACGAGGCAAACGTGGAGAAGTACAGGGAGAACTGGACCAAGGATCCGGAGCCGACTCCTGCGGAGACCACCGAGCCTACCGAGACATCGGAGAGCGGCCTCGTAATAATTCCTGACACCTGATTTCTTGAAGACTGTCTGAAGAGGAAGATTTATGGGTTACGACCGTTCACGTTTTGAGATATTGAGCCCTGCGGGCAATCCCGACAAGCTCCGTGCCGCCGTTGCTTACGGTGCAGATGCCGTATATCTTTCAGGCCAGAGTTACGGCCTTCGCGCTTTCAGCGATAATTTCAACGAAGAAGAGATGAGATCCGGCATAGCTTATGCTCATGAACATGGAGTAAAGTGCTATGTCACTCTTAACGTTATGCCCACTGAAGAAGATCTTGCAGGTCTCGAGCATGCGGTTAAATTCGTCGGTCTTGAAAGCGGTGCGGACGCCGTGCTCGTATCCGATCCCGGTGTATTTACCATGGTAAGGACCCTCTGTCCCGATCTGGAGATCCACATCTCGACCCAGGCTTCCGTTACCAACAGCGCAGCATGCAATTTCTGGGCCGCACAGGGTGCGAAAAGGATTGTCCTTGCACGTGAGGTTTCTCTTGAACAGATAAGGAAGATAAGAGCTGCCATTCCTTCGGATGTCGAGCTTGAGTGCTTCATTCACGGAGCAATGTGCGTTTCTTATTCGGGCAGATGTCTTTTGTCCAATTACTTTACCGGTAGAAGATCTAACGGCGGTGCATGTGCGCAGCCTTGCAGATGGGGTTACTATGTCGTCGAGGAAAAGCGTCCCGACAAACCTCTTCCGGTTGAAGAGGACAAGCGCGGAACTTATATCTTCGGCAGCCGCGATATCTGCATGATCGACCATGTGCCCGAACTCCTTGAAGCCGGCATCAATTCCTTCAAGATAGAGGGAAGGATAAAAGGCGCGTATTATGCCGCTGCTGTTACGAAGGTCTACAGGGAAGCTGTCGATCTCTGCTGCAGTGATCCCGAAAACTATAAAGTCGATCCCCGCTGGAAGGAGATATTGGATAAGGTCGTTCACAGGGATTATGACACGGGTTTCTTTTTCGACGCTCCGTGCGACGATGCCAAGATCGATCCCGACAAGTCCTATAACAAGCCGGCTTTTGTTGTCGGAGTAACCACCGGATTCGATAAAAACACGGGATGTAACATTGTTACACAGAAAAATAAGCTCTTTAAGGGCGACACGCTTAACGTGCTGATGCCGGAAGGATACATGGCTCCGGTTGTCGTTTCCGAACTGTACGATGAAGAGATGAACCCTGTAAATGACTGTCCTCATCCTGAGATGAAGTTCTACATGAAGGCGGTGTCTTCAGAAGACGGATCTGTTGTCGAGCTTCCGCCCATGACTTTTATATCGCGTGACGGTGATAAGGATTTCGGTATCCCCGCTCCAAACTGATTTTATATAAATAATCTGATTCGAGGGATCAATCTCCGCAGTATCAGGACTGTCTCATTACTGTAGGAGGCGGTCCTTTTGCATTTTCTGAATACCATTTGCGCTTTTTCAACCCTCTTGCCACATCTAAAAGGGTCGGAAATCTGCAATTATTCTGAATTTGCATCTTTTCAACCCTTTTTATCACCTTAGAGGGTCAGATTTCTGTAATCCACTGTAGCCGCTTACTTTTTAATATGAAGAGTTTATCCCGTTTTGTTTTGATATCTGCATGTCAGAAAACGTTCACTATTTTGTAACACATTCTGACATCAGTTGTGTTATACTCAAGCCATCAGATAAAGGAACTCAATAGAGTTTACAGGAGGTGAGACCAATGGGAAGTGAAACACAAACAAGCAGACGGTTGGTCTTGCTTGATTCAAAATAACTTCCAAGTAAGTATTACTTAATGTTGAGTTACTCTCAAGAATTGAATCAAGGATCAATCGCTCTTGGATTACATCTGAATATTAATTAAGTAACATATAAGCCCAACTCCCGCCTGCATACAGCGGGAGTTATATTTTGGTTATTTTTCCGCTATATGGAATATTTATGAGACCGGTCAAGTCCCATGCCATGCCTTGACGGTGAGGAACGCAGGTTCAATATTTTATTTTTTAAAGTTAAGTTTCACCAAAACTTCATGAAACACCTGCATTTTATGACGAAATTTTGCAAATTGGCTCCGTTTTGCTTCAATTTGTCACGAAAAAAGCTTTCAGCGTGACGTTTCCGTGAAAGCTGATGTTTAACAGAACCAACAGTTATCTGTAGTGACTTATTCCATAATTGAAACGGCGAAATCACCTTAGCAAAAGCTTGAGCATCACTCTATGGATAACTCTTGACATGTTCAGACTATCACAGTAGTATAGACTATAAGAATAGTCTGGAGGCGAATCATGCAGGAAAAACTCTTTGACAGTGAAGCGAAGGTAATGGAGATATTGTGGGAGAGAGGACCGCTTTCCGCAAAAGAGATCAGCCTTATCGCCGCTGAAACGATCGGTTGGAATAAGAATACGACTTACACGGTAATCAAGAAACTGGAGGCAAAAGGTTTCATCAGACGTGATGAGCCCTGCTTTATCTGTACGCCTCTGGTCTCTCAGGAGCAGGTTCAGAAGAAGGAAGCTGAGTCTCTGCTTAACAGGTTTTTCGGCGGATCGAGAAGAGCGCTCTTCTCGGCACTGCTCGAAGACGAAAAGCTTTCCGACAAGGAGAAAGAAGAGTTAAGGGACCTTATAGACAACTGGTGACGGCAATGCTTGGAGAGATCTGCTACTGGATATTCAATATGAGCATAACGGCCTCTTTAATGGGGCTCATCGTTCTGCTCATAAGGAAGATCAGGATAATACCTCACAGGGTGTCGGTATTCCTGTGGTTCATTCCGTTCTTCCGCATGTGTATCCCTGTGGGTCTTAACAGTCCTTACAGCCTCATGTCGCTGATATCAAGACTGACTACGAGAACCGTTACGGTCTATCAGCCCACGGATGACATAGCTTTCTCGTATACGAATTCCATAATGGCCGCGGAGAGTTATTCGCCTGTAACGTATAAGGTCAACATCCTGGAGAAAATCTTCAATGTGGCCGGAATGGTATGGATCATAGTGGCTCTGGCGCTGATCATCGCGCTTACCGTTATCTATGTAACGACGAAGAAAGAGATAAGTGATTCAAAGCTCCTCAGGGATAATATCTGCCTTTCCGCAAAAGTGGACAGTCCTGCCGTCTACGGTATCTTCAGACCGAAGATAATACTGCCTCAGGATTATTCTGACAGAGATCTGACTTACATCATAAGACACGAGAAAACACACATCAGAAGGCTGGATAATCTTTGGAGGATACTGGGATTTTTGGCGGCTGCCGTTCATTGGTTCAATCCGCTTTCGTGGGTATTCCTGAAGGTCTTCCTGGAGGATCTGGAGCTAGCATGTGATGAGATGGCCGTATCGGGTCTTGATGCTGAAGAGCGGAAGGATTATGCCAGGACGCTTCTTTCGTGCACGGGAAGCAAGAGTCTGCTCGTATCCGCTTTCGGCGGGGCTAAGGTAAGAACGAGGATAGAGAATGTGCTGTCATATAAGCGTATGACGGTCTTATCGGCTGCAGGCTTTGCCGTATTGGTGATCTTCATCATCTATACGCTGCTGACAAATGCAGCCTGACGGGAGGAATGGGAATGAGAAAGATAACAGCAGTTTTAATTGCGGTGCTGTCGGTATTTGTACTGGCATCATGCGCAGGTAAAGGATCAGGCGGATTAACGGAAGAACAACAGCTGCTTTTCGAAAAGATCTGCGCGGCGGATGAGGCGCTGGAACTGTCTAAAAAGACCGGTGCTGTGGTATTTGAGACAAGAGGCTGCACGTCCGGAAAAAACACCTGGGAAGAGTTTTGTAACAATACTTCGAAAAAGAAACCCGCATCAGTCCTCTGTGCATATTATTACGAACTCGACAGAGAACGTGTGAGTGAGGAACTGTATGAGGAAGAAAAAGATATGTATCCGCAGCTCTTTTTCAGTCTGATCGAATATGACGGTAATGAATATAAGATCAGCACCCGTATGAGCACGGATGAAAAACCGGAAACAGTGGAGACATATCAGTATATGATCCGCCAGACGGGAAAGGCACCTTCGGAATCATCGCTCTTTGATTCTTACGATTATTATCTGCTTGTGGATGATCCTTCGGTGACATGGGACGATATCAGCAGAGCGCTGTTTAGTTCGCAGATGGTCGAGATCCCGAGATTCAGTACAGTCTATCAGGACTATACCGGCTGGAAAGACAATTAACATGAACAACTCAAGATACAGGATCCGTTGCCTGTCGTGTCTGGCAGGTGTGCTCGCCATGTCCTTTTACCCGGTATTTATGGGCGTGAAAGTGCTGACGGTCATGATGACTGAAGGCGTGGTTCCCTATGAGGAGTACCCGAAATACATCATACCGTACACCCCCGTGGCAGTATCACTGATACTCGGTGTTTTGCTTATGCCGCTCATACAGAGATTGTCGGTGAAGTTTGACCTGCTGATCGCTTCGGTGTTTTCGTCCACAGTGTTTTTTCTGACGGAGTGGTTCATGGAGACCAGGATACTGGTCAGGGCAGACTGGACTGTCACCCTGGGAAGCTGGCAGATGTCTTTGTGCTATGTTCCGCCTGAACAGTACAGGACAAGAACGTGGGAAGCCGTAGACATCCTTCTCGGAGGTTACAGTCCGTCCTTCAAGATACATTTCTACCTGATCTCCGTAGTGCTGATAACATCTTTCCTGAACTGTTTTTACGGCTGGGCGAAGATGGCGCTTACTGGTGACTGCAAAAGAAAGAAGGCTCTTACCGTCCAGGCTGTTACAGCCGTGGTGTTTCTAGGTATGTGCATATGGGCATGCTTTACGTCTTTCTACAGGACGGGCGAGCTGATAGTAAGACCGGTATCGGCAGTTCTGATGAGTGTGTTTTTCGCGCTGCTCGGGATCACGATGGGTGTATTTGCGGGATCGTTTACTCTCGGAAAAGGCAGACTTCCTGCAGTTCTGATGCCCTCTGTTGTGTCGGTGCTGGTAACGGCCGCCATGTATTTCGGGGAGCTGAAACTTCTCAACAGACATCTGTACAGATTCGGCAAGGGGTTCTTCTTTGAAGGTCTGGGGAAACTCGTCCTGGCTCCTGCCGACATCGCCGTGATCCTCTCGGCGGGCCTGTTTACGGTGTTTATCTGTCTGGTATTGAACCGGCGTATTAAGATTTGATTAAACTGTTATTTTTGGGTGATTTATAAGGGGCATGCTGATATAATACTCGCATGGTCAAATATAAAGAACGTTTCAGTAAATACGAGAAGAACAGGTGGACGGGACTTACTATATCCCTTTGCATCGTCGTAGTCTTTTATATGCTGGTATCCAACATCGGCAGCGTAAAAGAGTTCTTCAATTCCTTTCTTACGATAACTTCGACCGTCATCATAGGTGCCGTGTTCGCATATACGGTTAATCCTCTTGCGGTCTTCATCTATAACAAGCTCAAAAAGCTCATGAAGAAGAGCGAGGATGCCGCCTGGATAATCTCGGCCAGCGTATCCCTGATATTTGTTCTGGGTCTCGTAGTCGGAGTGCTGATCCTTTTAGCTCCTATGCTCATCGACAATATCACGAACTTCGCGATTGGCCTGTCAGGCTATATGAACAGTCTGAAGCAGCTTGTCATGTCAACCGAACTTGATGATGATATCAAGCTCAGCCTTACGAACTTCATAAATGAACAGTCGAGCCTTACTGCAGTTGTCAGGAAGTTCGTACTGGGTAATGACATTACACCGACGGGAGTTCTGAAATTTTCTGCAAGTCTCGGCTCAGGCGCATTCAACTTCCTTATCGGTATCATACTGGCTTTTTACTTTCTTATCGGAAAGAAGAAGCTCGTCGAACTCTTATCTGAATTTTTCCTTTTGGTCATCCCGACAAAGCATTACGATAACTGCAGGGATGTCTGGATCAAATTCAATTCCATCTTCTCGAGATTCATCGTCTGCGAACTTATCGACGCGATCATAGTAGGTATTGTGAACGGCATCTTTATGTTTGCGATGCATATGCCTTACGCGGTCTTCTGTTCGTTCGTTGTTGCCCTGTGCAATCTCGCACCGACATTCGGACCATTCGTCGGTGCTTTCATCTGCGGCGTCATCCTCCTTTTGGCTGAGCCCCAGTTCGTTATACCGTTCCTTGTCTTTACGCTTGCACTGCAGCTCATCGACGGTTATGTCATCAAGCCGAGACTTTTCGGTTCCGCGCTCAAGGTACCGGCATTCCTCGTACTCGTATTCCTCGTTGTCGGAGGAAAGATCTGGGGTGTTCCGGGCGTGCTCCTGGCTATCCCGCTTGCGGCCATTCTTTCCTATATCTACAGGCAGATCGCGGTCCCGTGGCTTTCCGCCAGGAAGAAAGCCAAGGATGAAGCTGAAGAGAAGAGTGAATCACATTCAAAAACTGAAGCCAAAGGCAAGAAAGAGAATAAAACTGTTGAATGAACGATCCGCCGGTCTTCCGGCGGTTTGTTTGGGAATATAAGAATAAGGAGAAAGATCTATGTCATTCTGTCCTAATTGCGGCGCTGAAAACATCGACGGTGCCAAGTTCTGCGGAAACTGCGGAGGCGCTCTGGCTGCTGCTCAGCCGGCACAGCCTGTTTATCAGCCTGTCCAGGAGGCTCAGCCGGCACAGCCCGTTTATCAGCCTGTCCAGGAGGCTCAGCCGGTACAGCCTGTTTATCAGCCTGTCCAGGAAGCACAGCCTGTTCAGCCCGATTACCAGCAGCCAATACCCATCCAGCCTGTCCAGCCGGTATATGCACAGCCCATTGTTCCGCCTGTATCCAACGGACCTAAGACAAACGGTCTTTGCAAGACCGGTTTTATACTGTCGCTTGTAGGCCTCGCATGTATCGGTCTTACATGTCCGATAGGTCTTATCCTTTGTGTCATCGGTCTTTTCTCTTCTTCCAAGAAGAAGGAGGGCGGCAAGGGTCTTGCCATCGCGGGTATCATCATCTCCTCGATAATCATCGTCTCCATGACATTTTACTTCATTACTTCATGGGACGAATTTACCAAGGAGTTTGATTTCCTTGGAGATATAACACCTGTTTCCACTACAACGGATGATGACAGAAAGACTGACTATAAGAAGATCATTGAGAAGAACAACTGGATAGCAAAAGGCGACCAGTCATATCTTGTCTTCACCAAGAAGGATAAGTCTTTCACATACTATCAGTCCTATTTCGATCTTTCCGACAATTACTACACCGGTCATTATGAGATCTATGTCGGTGAGGACGCTATGGATTATATTACTGAAGATCTTGATGATTACGGCGTTACAAGAGATGAGCTCCGCCAGACGATCAGGATGAATGATGATTACGAGACCGAGAATCTTGTCTGCATCTCCCTGGTACATGAGGAAATGATCGTCGGAGGTGTAGATCAGGCTGATTCATCATGGACAGTTAATTACTTCGGTTTCTTCCTTACACCTGAAAAAGGCGGCAAGACATATAACGTTCTCGATATCGCAAATATGGAGACGGCTTCTTATACGACATTCATAAAGGAAGACGAGTATGTCGACTTTACGGGTACTGCACTTACCACATCAACCGAGCCTGACATGACCACATCCGAGATTTTCGAGACAACAGAATATACAGAACCTTCCGACACAACAGAGACTACGGAAACTACTGAGACTTCCATGACTTCAGAGTCTACCGAGAACACAACGTCTTCAGACAGTTCTGTAATGGGTAACAGCATCACCGGTACGGTCGATCTTTCAGGCGATGGATGGGCAGACTGGTATGAAGCTGACGGTCAGGATGATTATTATGAATCCAGAGTCATGAAGATCAACATGAGTACAGGTACGATCGTCAATCTGTCGGTATACAAGGAATTCTACAACAGCGATGCCCCCAAGGCTTATGCCGAGTTCATGAAGCAGAGCATGGAGAGTGAGGGCTGTACGGACGTTACGATGGAATCGACAAAACTCGGAGGATATGATGCGTATTCCGTTTCCGGAGTGTATACGAGCGGAGAACATCTTGCGATATGGCTGTTCGTGGATAACAGTTCGAGACTGCATTTCGTATCGGTCGAATACACTGATAAGGATACGACCTCCTACGATATGGTTAAGAACACATACAAGTTAGGTTAAGATGAAGGGGAGGTCAGAAACGGCCTCCCTTTTTGATACTGCATTTTGAAGGAGTAACTGTATGAACCTGGTTGCGGAGAACACAAATAGTTTCGTTATTTTGAGCAGGGAAGGCTCATCGGAACTCCGGGCGCAAAGGCATTTGTACGGTGTGTTCGGTCATCCGTCCGACTTTAATGAGATGATGGATGTAGCCGCAGAGATGCTCGAGTTTTCTGATTGCATCGTTCATGTGCAGAATCCGAATGCCGCTCCTTCAGCAGAAGATGCTTCAGTCTGGACAAATGAACTGTCGCTGATCGTTTTTGTCGTGTCAGAGAGATTCCTGGAAGAAGTCGGTTTCGCGCGTTGCCTTATGCTTCCCGAAGCCATGAAGAAAAGGGTCCGCATCCTTCCCGTAAAGTCAGCGGACTCAGGAAGGTTAGGCGAGGAGTTCAGCAGGATCTGCGGAAAGATCCATCTGCTCGACAGAGGATCTCAAACATTCAAAGATGATCTTAAGACTTATGTCGACAGCGTTCTTGAACCATACCGCATGATAGATCTGAGCGAGGAGCAGAAAAGGATCAGAGCTGATCTTTTCCGCTGCAAAGCATTTATCAGTTACAGAAAAAAGGATATCGATCAGCTGCTCAGACTTTTGGATTTTATAAGAGAGATCCCGGAACTCCGTGATATGGCAGTGTTCTTTGACAGTGCTCTCGTACCCGGCGAAGACTTTAATCAAAGGCTGAAAAACGAGATCAGCGGGTCTGACATCATAATCTTTGTCGTAACTCCGCACCTGATGGAAGACGGCAATTATGTTATCCGCGAAGAGTACCCGCAGGCAGTCGCCGAGGGGAAGATACTCATTCCCGTTTTCATGTACGATACCGATGCTTCATCCGTAAGATCGGTCTTTTCCGCGTTTGAGGAAGTATTGGATTTTGATGATAAGGATGCCCTTGCTGAGAAACTCATCAGCGTAAGGAGTATGTTTGGAGACATTCCTGCGATGACGCCTGAATACAAACATCTTCTCGCGATCGCTTATGAGACCGGTGACGGAACGGAGAGAAACTATATTCTTTCCAATCTCCTGCTCCGTGAGGCGGCTTCGAAAGGATTTCCTGCATCTGTTGCAAGGCTCACGATCCAGCATCTGGAAGGGCTCGTAAAAGACGAATATGAAGGCGAGACAGAGGATTTGTTATTGAGTGCCATGAAAACCTTTAACAGGCTCGTACTGAGTATTCCTCCTTCATTTGACAGTGGTGCCAACGGAGCTAGTCTGGCAAGGTTTTCCGATGAGCTTTATGAGATCCTTTCCAAAAAAGAAGGTTATCATCATTCCGGAATACTGCAGACGATAATCTGTCTTGAAAGGGCAAATTTTTATGTGCGAGAGGCGGGTTATCCGCTGTATAAAAACTCTTATTATGCCAAGCCGCTTGTAAGATTTGCAGAGCTTTATCTGTTTGAAGGAGATCTCGAGGAAGCGGAAGCATATCTTGATAATGCGGAAAAAGATCTGAAGACACAGCTTTCTTTTTACGGACGCAATGTTTATCTTATGGAGCAGGTCTGCAAAGCGCATATCTGTAAAGGACATCTTCTTGTCAGGTATCTGTTAAGAGGAGATAAGCGTGATCCCGATACCGTGGTTGAAGCACACAAGGTATATGCGATGGCTATGATATTGTCTCTTGACTTATGCAGGATGCTTGGCACTCCGCTGCCGGAGATCATAGTAAATGACGAGTGCATTATTGCCAGGATCATGCAAAAGAGCGGTATGCATGACGATCTTGAAGAAGTTCTGGACTGCCTTAATATGACTTTTTTTGATACCGGTTTCAGCAAGGTGAATTTTGATGAGGATTATCTGGATGTAAGATTTGCAAAGGATGATGTCTTCTGTCTGAACATCGGCCGGGGCTCATTGGGCGAATGGAAAGATTCACTGGATAAATACACGGAATGGTATGTAATGGACAGGTCAGAGGAAGAACTGCATGGAATGTTCTCGTTCCGCGGATTTATTCCTGAAGGTCCGCTGGGTGATATATGCGGAAATTACATGGCTTCGGCTTATAAGTGTTTCCATTGCGGTACGAGACTGTATAAGGTGATCTTCCCGGAAGGGAATGATCCCGAGCTTTATCTGGGCGAACAGAAAGAGGCTCTGATAAGTCCCTCCCGTGTTTTTGCATGCCCGCGCTGCGGACGCTTCTTTGCTACGCCTAAGGGAATAAGACTTTTGGAGGGTCCGGTTTTCCAGGCTTCACCGTTCATTGAACGCGGCAATACTGCAGGAAAAAAGATATCCAGAGAATGGTGGGATTATTTCGATGCCATCGGCGATCTGCGTGCCGTGAGGAAAGAATAAGGACCGTTCACACTGAAACGGTCCTTCATACGATTAGATCTTGATACGACTCAGACAGGTACGAACGGTAATTCGATTATGTCGGTCTCATTATCTCCGGAAGAATTGTTTTCCTTCAGGTAACCTGCTTCATCGAACTCATAATACTCGCCGTCGATCCACAGGCCCTGATTTCTCGGATACCAGCTTCCGTCCTGATACCACTTGCCGGTGGAATTGATCTTCCACATACCGTTGCTGTATCTCGTGTCCCATGCTCCGCTCGATGTCAGCCAGCGGCCGTCACGGTAGCAGGAGGACTCCATATAGCCCTTATCGTTGAAGTAGTAGAATTTGCCGTTGATCTTGAGCCACTCGCTCTTCGGATACCAGCTGCCGTCCTGATACCACCAGCCGGTATCATTCTTCTTCCATGTGCCGTGGCTGTATTGGGGATCCCATGCTCCGCTTCCGGTAAGCCAATAACCGTCGCGGTAGCAGCTTGATTCCATATAGCCTTCAGAATCGAAATAATACCATTTACCGCCGATCTGTGCCCACTGGTTCTTGTAGCAGGAATCGCCTGCCTGATAAGTCCAGCCTTTTGAGTCCTCTACCCATTTTCCGTTTCCGGCTGCGTTAACGCCGAAGGAAAAACAAGTCATCGTCATGAAGACGACAAGCAAAAGCACAGCGGACTTCGCTTTAATTCTTTTACCCATCGGATACCTCCTGAAAAATATAGATCACCATATTAAATGGTACACTTTCATCCTGAACGATTCAACAACCTGTTTTCTGACTTGGTATTGCCCGATCGCGGTTTCTGTGATAGTTTTGGTATGTGCTTTCTTTATAGATAGGGTTTGATGTGAACACATTAGTTGGAAGAAGGAGACTAATATGCGTTGCACGTCCGGCCCGAGCCGAAGGATATTCGGTCTGTTGTTGGCAGTGTTATTCACTGTCAGCTATTTTTCGTTTTCCACAGTAAATGCCGACCAGACTAAGCCGCTCGATGCAACGGTAGAAGTTGCAGGTATGGTCGAGAACAGTTTTGCGATCATATATAAATGCAGGATAAATACACCCGGAAGTTTTTCGAATGTAAGGCTTAAAGTGGAATTCCAGAAGTATGCACCGGAAGCTTCAGAATGCACATGGGAAACTACGGAGATAACCGAATATGAATTCGACAACGGCGAATACACATTCGTGTTTAACGGCATAAGTGCGGCGGAGATGGGAAACACCGTAAAGAGCACTCTCTGCGCTGATAACGGCGGTCAGACATATGCCGGCGGAACAGTATCTTTAAGTCTGAAGCAGTATGCTTTGTATCTTCTTTCTCTTTGTGAAGGCAGCGCCGAGCAGTTCAATATAAAACTGTGTACTCTTCTTGTAGATATGCTTAACTACGGTGCAGCTGCACAGCTTTATTTTAAAGTTAATACGGGAGATCTCGTGAATAAAGATCTTACCGCTTCTCAAAGATCACTGGGAACTCCGAAGATAGAAAATCCTTCTTCCTGTTGGAAAGACAAACCTTTGTCAAATGCATCCGCAGATATAGAAAGCGTTGCGCTCCTGCTTGGAAATACCGTTGATCTGGCAGCGGTTGTAACGTTTGATGACGGGCCTTCTGCCGGTACATTTGCGGAGATGAGCTACACCGGGATCAACGGCCAAAAATATATAAATAAAGTTACGTCAAATGATTTCGAAAAACAGGCGGACGGCAAATATAAGGTCAGGTTTACTGACGTTAACGCACTGTATTTCAGAGCGCCTTTTGACCTTGTGATCAGGAAAGGGGATAAGGCAGTAAGCAGTACAAAGACATACAGCTACGAGAGTTATGCGAACGCGATAGTAAACGGTGATTATCCTTCGGAATTAAAAGATCTCGTAAAGTATATGGTTACTTTGGGCGAATCGTCCAAGGCTTTCGTGGAAGCTTATAATTCCGGAAGTGGCGGAGAGACCGGCGGGGAAACAGGCGGCGAGACCGGAGGCGATGAAGATCCGCTGACAACTTACAAAAACAGCAAATATACCGAGAACATGCCGGAAGCAGTCATAGTACTGCCGAAGAATGCAACGGCTGAAGAACAATATGCAGCAGAGATTCTGGCAAAATACATCGCAATGGAAGACGGTTATACTCCGTCTGTGATAAACGACACTGTATCTAAGGGCAGCAGAGGATTTGAGATCTCGGTGGGCAACACGAACCGTCCTCACGGAACTCTTTCCACCAGTGCTGACGGAGCTTATAAGATCAAGTCATACGACGGCGGCATAGCGATAACCGGCAACGGGAAGCGAGGAACCATCGACGGTGCCGTGAAATTCCTGTCTGTATGCGGAGGATATTTCTGGCTTTCCTTCGAAGACGGATACATCACCCACCAGGATCACTTCAAGTATTCCGCTTCGATAGATATCGAGCAGGAGCGCGCTTTCGTGTTTACGGATATCGACGTTATGTTTGGAAAGACAGATGCAGGTGAGAACAGGATGTTCTCGCTGTCAGGCGGTCTGAACGGTTTTTATGTGAATCTCAATGTCAGTAACCGCCCCGGTTATCAGTCCTGGTATCTGTCTAATGCGGATGAGGACGCATACGGTGGCCTGCAGCCCGGTCAGGCGCATACTCTCCTGGCCGAATTCGTTCCGCCTTCAAAATACTATGCTTCGCATCCGGAATACTATGCGAAAGTAAAGACGGACGACGGATATGTGAGATCGACGGACCAGCTCTGTCTCAGCAATCCCGATGTATATCCGATAATCAGGGATCATGTTTTCGA
>Ga0247611_10003213_pt1 | contig 24647 bp, 21 predicted proteins | sample 177DNAGHGhighgp2_FD_192422 | JGI IMG/M metagenome (GOLD analysis project Ga0247611, IMG submission 192422) | Sheep rumen microbial communities from Palmerston North, Manawatu-Wanganui, New Zealand - 1770 DNA GHGhigh gp2 | ecosystem: Host-associated > Mammals > Digestive system > Stomach > Rumen... | reverse complement strand
CTGGTCTATCTGGGCTTCATTTTCGTGATGTACAGGGAAGGCTTTTCCGGCTGGTGGCTGTTCAGCATCGGAATGGCCATACTCCTGTTCATATTGACGCTTACCGCATCGCCGGTGGTTTCGCTGCTGGTGCTCATCGGCATCATCATGGTCTGCGCGGTCATTTCTTCCGGCAGGATAGAGACCACCACCTGGATCAACGCAGGAATATTCATCCTGCTTTGCCTCGTACCTCTGCTGATGGGACTTGCCAAGCCGGATTCTTTCCTCCACAAGATCAAACCAATGTATGTCCTGACTGGACTGGCGGTGTGCGCGGCATTCTTCTTCATCTACAGGGGATACAAGAACAGGAACAGGTTCCTGTCGCTCTCCTCGCTGGGACTCCTGGCCGGAATAGCGCTGATCTTCTCGACTGATTTCATATTCAACAACGTCCTCCAGGATCACCAGAGGAAGAGAATCGAGGTGCTTCTTGGGATGAATGACGACCCCGCCGGTGTTGGATACAACGTCAATCAGTCTATGATCGCGATCGGTTCCGGTGGCCTCTTCGGCAAAGGCTTCCTGAACGGGACACAGACGACCTTCGGTTTCGTGCCGGAGCAGAGCACCGACTTCATCTTCTGTACGGTCGGAGAGGAATGGGGATTCCTGGGCTGCTTCATCGTAATCATCTTGTATGTATTCATGATCTGGAGGATTATAGTCGATGCCGAAAAAAGCCGGGAGTCGTTCACGCGGATCTACGGATACTGCGTGGCAGCCTGCATATTCATGCACCTGTTCATCAATATCGGGATGACGATAGGGCTTATGCCGGTTATCGGCATTCCGCTGCCGCTGCTAAGCTACGGAGGATCGTCCCTCTGGGCATTCACGGTGCTGATATTCATATTCGTGGCACTCTACCGCCAGGAAAAGAAATACTACTAGAAAATGCTTTCCATCTTCGCAATCAGTTCATCTCTGCATCAGGGTACCGATGTGGATTCACCTGACTCATTCATCGAGGGTCTGGGCGTCGAATATTCCTTCAAAGGTTCGGATTTCTCCAGTTACGGGGAGGACTTATCCATCATCTATGTGATGACAGGAGGAACGGAAGGAGTATTCCGGGACCTGCTGCCGTGGCTTTTGGAAAAGACTCGCCAGACGGTCCTGTTGCTTGCTTCCGACCACAGCAATTCCCTCGCCGCCTCGGTCGAGATACTGTCTTACCTGCGGCAGAGAAGGATAAGGGGCGAAATCCTGCACGGGAAGCCTTCGTATATCCGGTCGCGCCTGGAGGCTCTCGGGAAGGTGGAGTCGGCCCGCAGACAGTTGGAACACACCACCTTCGGAGTGATAGGCGATCCATCCGACTGGCTCATCTCCAGCGAGGTGGACGGGGAGGCACTTTCGGAACGGTTGGGAATATCCATCCAGTATATCCCGATGGAAGAATTGCTGGAGGAGTATTCTTCGCTGAGGGATGAGGTAGCCGAGTCCTGGGATGCAGTGGTAAGGGATCCGTCTTTGGGCAATCCGACGGGGCTTCCTTCGGCTTTGAAAGAATCCATCCCGGGAGCGTACAGGATATACAAAGCATTGAAGGGCCTGGTCTCTGCCTACGGGCTCAACGGGTTCACTATCAGGTGTTTCGACCTTCTGACAGCCGTTAAGAATACGGGTTGCCTGGCACTTGCGAAACTGAATTCCGAGGGCTTGACAGCCGGCTGCGAAGGGGATATTCCAGCAATGATTTCAATGGCGATCGGGCGTGCAGCATGTGGAGTGAGCGGATTCCAGGCCAATCCTTCAAGCATCGATCCGGAATCCGGTGAAATCGTGTTCTCCCACTGCACCGTTCCACTGGATATGGTCTCTGGCCACGAGCTGGACACCCACTTCGAGTCGGGCATCGGGGTCGGCATAAGGGGACATATCCCTGAAGGGCCGGTGACGGTTTTCAAGGTCTCAGGAGACCTTTCAAGGCATTTCGTCTGCGAGGGAGAGCTCGTCTCCAACGGGAACAGGCCGGATCTCTGCCGCACACAGGTGCTGCTAAAGCTGCCTGCAGAGGCGGCCAGGTACTTCCTCAACGAGCCGATCGGCAACCACCACATCATACTTCCGGGACACTGTGCCTCGGTACTCGAAGATTTGTTGAAATAAAAGAATATCAAGAAGTTTCCTAATTCTAACCACTTTATGAGAACAATCGTGATAGTTTCCGCTGCCGCCCTGGTTCTTGCCGCTTGTTCCTGCGGTGAACCCCAGCTAAAAACGGCATCGGTGGACAGGGTCCTCAAAGCTATGACCCTTGAAGAAAAAGTCCATCTCGTGATCGGCACCGGCATGGCTGGATTCAGCGGTGATAACGCCGCCGTCGGCGCTACCAAGAGCATTGTTCCCGGGGCAGCCGGTACCACCTACCCCATCGAACGCCTGGGCATTCCGAGCATAGTGCTGGCCGACGGTCCGGCCGGCCTCCGCATCGACCCTACCCGTGATGGCGATGAGAACACATATTACTGCACCCACTTCCCGATCGGCACATTGCTGGCCAGCACCTGGAACCAGGAGCTGGTGGAAAGCGTAGGCCAGGCGATGGGCGAAGAAGTCCACGAATATGGTGCCGATGTCTATCTGGCTCCGGCACTGAATATCCACCGTCATCCCCTTAACGGCCGCAACTTCGAATATTATTCAGAGGACCCCGTCCTGGCCGGCAAGACAGCAGCTGCATACGTGCGCGGTGTCCAGAAGAACGATGTGGGTACTTCCGTGAAACATTTCGCCTACAACAACCAGGAGACCAACCGTACCGGCAACAATGCCATGATCAGTCCACGCGCCCAGCGTGAGATCTACCTCAAGGGCTTTGAAATAACCGTAAAGGAAGCAGATCCATGGACCATCATGAGCTCTTATAACAAGATCAACGGAACATATACCTCCCAGAGCTACGATTTGCTGACCACCGTCCTTCGCGACGAGTGGGGCTTCAAAGGCCTCGTTATGACCGACTGGTTCGGAGGTGACAACGGCGCACAGCAGATCGCAGCCGGAAACGATATGCTCCAGCCCGGTACCGACAAGCAGTACGAGCAGATCATGGCCGCCCTCAAGGACGGCTCCCTGACCGAAGCCCAGTTGGATATTTGCGTAAAACGCGTGCTGGAACTTGTCAAACGCAGCCCGAAGGTGAAGGGATATGCCTACAGCAACAAGCCGGACCTCAAGGCCCACGCCGCTGTCACCCGCCAGAGCGCCCTGGAAGGGATGGTCCTGCTGGAGAATAATGGCGCACTTCCTCTCAAAGATGTCAAGAACATCGCTGTATTCGGGTGTACCAGCTATGATTTCATCGCCGGTGGTACAGGTTCGGGCAATGTAAACCGTGCCTATACCGTGTCCCTGCTGGATGGCCTCAAGAACGCTGGCTTCAACGTGGACGAGAGCCAGAAGGAAGCCGTTCTCAAGCACATCGCAGATGAGAACGCCGCATTCAAAGCCAGTCTTGGCGATGATTCCTTCGCCGTCTTCTTCCCCGCCCCCCGTCCGGCAGAATTAATTCCTGCGCCTGCCCAGCTGGCGGCCTCGGCCAGGGTGAACGATGTGGCCATAATCACGTTCGGACGCAATTCGGGTGAATTCTTCGATCGCAGCGCCGCTGATTTCGAGCTTTCCGCCAAGGAACGCGAGCTTCTGAACAAAGTCACGGCTGCTTTCCACGCACAAGGCAAGAAGGTAGTCGTGGTCCTGAATATCGGAGGAGTCATCGAGACCGCGTCCTGGAAGAGCATTCCGGATGCTGTCCTGCTGGCATGGCAGGCTGGCCAGGAAGGCGGCAATTCTGTCACTGATATCCTTACCGGCGTCGAGAGTCCTTCCGGGAAACTGCCTATGACCTTCCCTGTGAACCTTATGGATGCCGCGTCTTCCGCCAACTTCCCGATCGATGCCGATGCAGGAGTGTACTTCCTGGACCGCCGCAAGGACATCGGACAGAAAGACGTTGACCAGACCGATTATTCCGAAGGCATTTATGTAGGTTACCGCTGGTTCGACAAGCAGGACCTCGCCGTTTCCTATCCGTTCGGTTACGGTCTCAGCTACACCTGTTTCGAATATAGCCAGCCATCCGTTCAGAACGACGGCAAGACCATCACCGCCAAGGTTACCGTAAAGAATATCGGATCCGCAGCAGGCAAGGAAAGTGTCCAGCTTTATGCAAGCGCCCCTGCCGGTAAATTGGACAAGCCGGTAAAAGAGCTCAAGGCATATGCCAAAACCGCTTCCTTGAAACCTGGTGAAAGCCAGGAGCTTACGCTCTGCTTCCCGACTTCCGGACTTGCGTCGTTCGACGAGGAGGCATCGGCCTGGGTTGTGGATGGAGGAACCTACAGTTTCCTCTTCGGAGCTTCTTCCCGCGATATCCGCTGCACAGCCACCGCCGAGGTATCCGCCTCTGAAACTCCTGTAAACCGGGTCCTGCTAAAATAATCAACGCAGGATTGGACTATACCACGCCGGACGGCTTTCTGCGTTGGCGACTGACAGGCCGACGCCGAACATCATGTTGACGTGGGCGACTGTCCCGTCGAATACCCAGTCTTCCCGGTATTCGTCGCTTGGCTTGTGGTACCAGAGCGAGCGGGGATACTTGTTAGGATGGCTTGGATCCACCAGGTCGGTACCATATTCGATTACCACCGCAGGAACTCCCCTCTTCACGAAATTGAAATGGTCGCTGCGGAAGAACCACCCGTCGGAATTGTCTTCATTGAATACAACGTAGCGTCCCTGGGCCCCGGCGCATGCGGTGATATAACGGTCCAGTTCACACTTCCCTCCGCCAAGAACCACCACATCGCGGGTCAAAGGCTCAGGTGCGATGCAGTCGAAATTGATGCAGGCGGCGGTTTTCTCCATCGGGAATACCGGATGCCCGCAGTAATATTCAGAACCGAAAAGACCGCTCTCCTCCAGGGTCGGAATCAGGAAGAACAACGACCTGCGGGGACGCTCGGGCAGTTCTGAATACTTCTTGGCAAGAAGCAGCACTGCAGCCATCCCGGAGCCGTTGTCGGCAGCACCGTTATAGATGGAATCCCCCTTCTCGTCAGGCGTGGAATAACCGAAATGGTCCCAATGGGCGGTGAAGACCACAGCTTCGTCTTGCTTGTCGGTACCGGGAAGCAGTCCTGCCACGTTGCAAGTCTCGTTGATCTCATATTCCACATCCATGGTCATATCGGACTTCACCTTGAGCGGGAAAGACTTGAAACCAGGCTTCTTGGCGGATGCGACTGCTGCGTCGAAATCCATTCCGGCAGCCTTGAACAACTTCCGGCAGCCGTCTTCGTGAAGCCACCCCTTCATAGCCAGGGTTCCGGCATTGCGGGTAGCTTCGTCATAGAGGGCCAGGTTGGGTCCGGTATGGTTTGCAGCCACATTCCAGCCATAGCTTGCTGCAGCGGTGTTGTGGAGCACGAGGCATCCGGCAGCCCCAAGGCGCTCTGCCTGCTCGAATTTGTATGTCCACCGGCCGTAATAGGTCATATTCCGGCCCTGGAACAGGGAGGCATCATAGAACCCCGGGTCGTTGACCATCGCGATGATGACCTTGCCTTTGATATCCACCCCGTCGAAATCATTCCATCCGAATTCCGGCGCATCTATTCCAAAGCCGCAGAACACGAACTCTGCAGCCTTGAGTTCCACCTTGTCCGTTGCCCTTGCAGTCCAGACCACGATGTCGTCGGGAGAGACCAGGCCCAGCCTCTTCTTTCCCTTCACGCGGAACTTGCCTCCTTCTGGCTTGCAGACAGCCGATATTGTCTTGACCTTCTGGAACCAACTGTCGCCGAAACCAGGCTGCAATCCCAGGGCTTCCATCTCGGCAGCAAGATAGTTTATGGTCTTGGGTTCGTATTCCGTCATCGGAAGACGGCCTCCGAAATCATCTGAGCCAAGCGTACTTACCCATTTGCGCAAAAGGGCCTCGTCATCTGATACGGTGCGCTGCGGAGCCACCTGGGCAGCGGAAGGAAGCGCACACAAGGAGAGCAGGAGGGACGCAAAGAGCAGGATTATTTTCATTTCGTTGAAGGTTTGACCACGTTTCTCGTCAAGCTGATGAAGGACACCGAGACGTTTAATGTGGGTATCCATGCGGTTTTGGTCAAAATCTGGTCCGAGTAAAACCTTAACCTTAAATATCGGCTTTGTCGTTCAGAATGGTTCCATGCCATATCGTAATAAACACTACCCAGTCTGTGCTCATATGAAATCCCGCCAGACAAAGAAATGCCTTTAACAGGGACATTTAAGAAATCTTTATGAAAACGACTGAATTGTGCAATCGAGTAACCAGCACCTCCGCATGCAAACAATCTGTTTTTCCCTGTATCAAGCAGATGATAATAATAGTTTACAGAAAGGTTAAGATATGGCACCTGTTTTTTTCGATCTGGTCCATATACGTAAAAATACCATTCCTTCACTCTGCCTTTTCCAGCAAGTATATTAAACTCAACTTGATCCTCCTTTAATACGCCACCAATGCTTAAGTTCAAGCATGTTATTGGAAAGACAAGTTTCCTTAAACCACCCAGAGGTAAAACAGTTGTCCACCCCAGGCCGAGATTGCCGCCGTTTCCGGCATCCCAGAATCTGAGAGAAGTAATATCAAAAGGAGTTTCTTGTTGAATGGGTAATTCAAGCCCTTTGAGATATCTGGCTTTATAATCTGAGACAACTTTGTCCGCTTTGTTTGTAACAGATATCAAGGTATCTTGTAAAGCAAGAGCCCAGGCTCTTGAAAAATCCGCGAGAGTCTGGCAATGCAACAGTTCTTCCGTCGTCTGACATTCTGGACGGACCATAGCGGATACCAAATTGGACTGGATTGATGTGTATCTGTATTTGATTTTGTCTTTTATAACTGTAGTCTTCTTTGCATCCCATCTGAAAAGCAGCGCTGACGGAGAACTTAGGGTGTCCGTTACCGTGAAATCCGACCATTTAAGGTCTTGAGCTCCCGCAATCCCACATACAAACAATAATGCAGAGAGCATAATATAATCGCGAATCGTCATTTTTTGGTCCAGGTAAACAAGTGGATGAATCTACGGCCGAATCTATGTGTAGTATATTGAGTAAATACACCATATTGCACTTTAAAGCTCTCTTCGTCGTAATAAATCAATGGAATCCCCTGCGAGGAAAAGTCAGGGCCCGCAGGTTTGGATCCAATAAAACAATAGGCATCCAAGATGGGATCCCAAGTCATAGGCTGTTCAACATTTACAAATTCAATGGTTCCATCTTTTTTGGGATATGGAAGCAGATAGTCGAAAAACCATCCGTCGTCCTTTTTCACAATAGTTCCTATAGGCCGATTCATCAGGTCGTATCCATATTCATATAGTTCATTCAATTTGCCGTTGATCACGGCGCGAAGAGTGTATTCTCCAGCTATACGTTCCATTCTGGAATCGACAGTATTATCCTTGGAGCAGGAAACTGACACTACGACTGAAAACAGTATAAGAAGTAAACGTTTATTCATAATAAGCAAAAGTAAACAAAGTCTTCGGTAAAACAACTACTATTTTAATTTTTACTACCTTTGTGGCGGTGTATTGATTACACCACGCCTTGGTGGTGGAATGGTAGACACGAGGGACTTAAAATCCCTTGGCCCGAAACGGCCGTGCGGGTTCGAGTCCCGCCCGGGGCACCTAAAAAAGAGCTAACTGCCTGATTTTCAGCGGTTAGCTCTTTTTGCGTCTCTATTTTTGGCGACATTTTGGCGACTTAGAGGCAGCTTTGCCGGTTAAGCCGGGCAATTACCTCTTCCGGCTTGTTTAACTCTTCGACCAGTTTATAGACTGTTGTACAAGGTTTGTGGGAGGCATAATCTTCGTCTTCATATCGCGCCTCAAGGGCCTTTGCATTCTTGATTGCCTGCTCCTGATTCCCAATCCTCTGCAGCAGTTCATACATCCCTTTGTCGTTCTTTTGGTACTCGAATTCGGGATACACTTTTCGAATTTCACGGGTAAGCATTTCAATATACTGTTGCCGGGAGTTCTGGGTGTCCAGGAATTGAAAATGCAGATAGTACCACAACTCGAAGGATTCGTTGGACCAGGCCGGATTGACGCCGTTGCTCACAGCATAAGCAATGGCTTCATTAAAGTCCCGGAACTCATCTTTATCAAAAACCGCCCACACCACATCGAAGTGGATATCAGAAGATGAACGCTGCTTCAAGGCAATGTCTATCAGAGACTTTGTGCTAGCCCCTTCACCCGCTACGACGGCAGTCAAGACATGCGAGTTTCTTCCTTTAACTAATGCTTTGAAGTAGTTCGGCTCCGTCTGTTCGCCTTCGCATACGATCAGATAATTGAGGTGCGTAAGCCTCGTTCCCAACTTGATTCGTTTCTCAAGACGGTGAGCTTTACGCTCCCTCTCCCGCATTTCACGGATTGCCTTCCCGGATATTGCCTTTCCCATATCAATCTACCCAATCATAGTTCAAATACGGGATGGCACCGTATCGGCCCTGGATATAATCCTTTTCGAAACTGCGGTCATTGCGCACCTTAACGCCCTCTGCATCCTTGAACTCAGCGAGGCAATACAGATCTGAGGAGTCGGTCTTATCTTTCTCGATAAACCAAATCTGGTCACGGCGGAATATCTTGGAACTCAAAAGATTGGTATCGTGCGTCGTGAAGATCAACTGTGCTCCATTCGGATTGGTCTTCGCACTATTGAAGAGTTCGATGATGTATTTGGTAATCAGCGGATGGAGCGCGCGGTCCAGTTCGTCAATGATCAAAGGACTTCCGTCTTTCAGGGCATTTACAATCAAGTAAACAAGATCAAACAGTCGATTCGTTCCTGCTGATTCTGAAGTCTTCATCGGGAATCTGCGGCTACCAATGATTTCACCATTCTTGTCATAGACATTGTGTGTTGTCCAGGCTTTAACATCTCTGATTTCAGCTTCTGAATCAGGAATCTCAAACGAAGTAAAACCAAAATCTAATTTTCTGAAAAACTGATTGATCTCATCGGAATACGCTTCTTTGGCAACTTGTAGGAATTGCCTTTGGGCATCAATGAGATCCTGGGGATTATTGGGGATAGGAGGTATGACGATACTCTTAACCAATTCTTTTGCGATAGGGCCATTGAAAGAATCACAGATGGAAAGAAACAAAGCATTGGACCTTGTCCTCTCTTCCAGTCCTTTCCCTTCAGCAAAAGCGGAAGTGACACCTATCTCGTCTCCTTCACGAATGAAAAGACACTTTTCCGAACGGCTATTAATCTTATATAGCCATTCCTTCGTGATTGAAGTCTGCGTGCATTCAAATCCATAACGGTAATGATTGGCAGCGAGGGTGATCACTTCAATCTCGAAGAAACAAGGCTCTTTTTCGCTATCATTGTCAAGAAGGAAGGGCAAGACCGGCAGTCTTGCGATAGAGCTTCTTGAAGATGACGAATTGACGATCGCCGAGAATGCTCCTAATGCGTGGAGAAAGTTGCTTTTCCCGCTGGAATTGGCTCCGTACAAGGCGGCAGAAGGTAGAAGCTGGAGTTTCCCAACCTCTATGATCTGGCTGCCAGCATCTTTAATGGAAGAAGCCTCCAGGCTTAATGTTTTCTTATCGCGGAACGACAGAAAGTTTCCTACGGTGAAATTAATAAGCATAAGCGATCCTTTCTTTTTAGCAAAGAAAACGTTTTTTGGCGAAAAACGCAAGAGTTTTGAGAAAATCTCTCAATATTGCGTCATATTTGTGTTATATTCTGCCGATTTAAGCAGAAAACGATGAGAATCGGCGGATTATAAACCGCGAACGAATGCCGCAGGTTGAGGATCAAGGAAAGAGATTCCACCCTTTAGGAATCGCCTGAACTTTTCCACTTCAGACATCTGCTCGTCAGTGCTGAAGGATTGGAATAGAATACTCCGGAGTTCACTATCTCCTTTCGCTCCCAGCAGTTCTATCTCCAACTCGTCGATGATATACAGATCCCCATAAAGATACAGCCCAGTCTTCTCATCATAGAACCGGCGGCAGGTATCGCTTCTATAGAACACATCCAAGGCTTCTGTAAGGGAAATACGGAAAAGCTCGGACATCTTTGCGACGATGCAACCGATTCTATTGTGCAGAATGATTCTGCGGACCTGGCGGTGTTCTTCCGGGGTCATACTGGCTCAAAATTATTTCTTTCCCTCCAGCAGTTGATTGACTTCCTTGTCAAAGTCAGAAACAATCTTCTGAGTCTTATTGAATTCTATATACTCCGATTCGGCCTTCTTCTTTGCCTGTTCATGAGAGATAAGTCCCTTACTATGATCGGGAAGGATTTCGTATCGGCGGAAAGTCAAGAACTCATTGACGCTGGCGGCGAATTGTTCCATTGTAAACGTATTCTCTCGCTCGATGAGGTCTTCAATGTAGTCGAAATAACCGGACACGGCCCGTTCCAGGCGACGAATGTCTTTCTCCTCAAGATAGTTTTTGGCAATGGACACGTCTGATTTCAAGATTCGGCCATCTGGCGAATTCTTCCAGGTTGTCAGGCCCATATTCTCCTTGGTTCGGTCGGCACGCTCATAAACAATCTCCGCAGCCGTCTTGCCGGCAATAGCGTAATGGAACTTGTTCTGCACCATTGCATAGAAGTCCTTGGTAGTCGGAGCGGATTTGTCATAGTCGATACTGCACTCGGCATATATATCGGTAATCTGCTGCCAGATGCGCCGTTCGCTAGCACGAATGGACCTTACGCGTTCCAGCAACTCTCTGAAATAATCCTTCCCAAAGATGGCTCCACCATTCTTCATGCGCTCATCATTGAGGACGAATCCTTTCTTTATATACTCCTTCAAGACCGATGTCGCCCAAATCCGGAACTGCGTAGCTCTGCCAGATGAAATGCGGTATCCAACGGAGATTATCATATCAAGGTTATAGAAGTCGATTTCTTCCGAAATCTGGCCTCTGAAGCCCCTCTGGACGACTGTTTCCATTTTGGAAATAGTCGTGGACGGGTCCAATTCGCCCGAGTCAAATATATGCTTGACATGTTTGCTAATAGCAGCAACCTGTACCCCGAATAAGGTAGCCATCGCTTTCTGTGTTGCCCAAATAGTTTCATCTTTGAGCACCACGTTCACCTTCACATCTTCGGTAGGGGTGTTGTATATAAGAAGCTCGAAATCTTTCATAAAAAACCATTATTGATTAAGTTGCCGACGAATCTCTTCCAAATACTTGGATAGGTGATTGACGTCATCAATCTGAGAGCAATAGTAATCAGCTACCGGATGGGGAAAGCTGGCGTAGACTGCGCTTTTGAGCAAACTGACAAAAGTCTCTTTGCGAATATCGTTTATAATATCTTGCTGTGTTTTCATTTATCTTGATTTTACTAAAGATGCAAAAACTTCTATCCATATATGATCGTTCGTGGTGGCAGATGCAGTGATTTCTTTTTCATAACACCAATCTATATAAGTCGCTGAAGGTTGAACATTAGTAGTCAATAAGAACAATCTCCTTTACAGCTCTTGTTAGAGCGACATATAAATGCTTAAGGCCGTCATCATCATTAAATAACTCGGATGGCTTGATAAGAATTACAGTATCTGCTTCAAGGCCTTTAGTAAGAAGAGTTGTTCCAATTACTTTGCCATACAATTTTCTTCCTTGGATTCTTGCCAAGTTTCTTTTCCGGGAAACTTCTTCGAGAACAGTATGGCCTGATGCCATAGTAGATGAAATGGCAGAAAGAATGTCAGAAAGAAATTCTACTCTTTGGATTGGCAGCCCTATTTTCTTTGTTACAACCCCAATAGAGTCGATAATCGCTTGCTCCTTCGGTTGGCGAGAGACTGCGACTGAAAGAATAGATGCGAGGGCTTTATCTTCGTCTGATTGCTTGGAGACAAGATGGTTAGGCTTAATCCACTTTTCAAGGTTATTAGTTGAAGCACCGCTCTTTTGGAGAATAGAATAGACAATGGCTTCAACAGAGTCATTATTCTGAATGGACAAATCAATTGCCGCAGCTACATCGTAAAAATCCGAGTGATCGATACTCTCCATCATTCGGAGACGGTATCCGGACCCGAGACATATTTTGCCTCGTGCCTGAATATTATTCTTCTTATAATGAGAATGCAAGACCAAAACATTGCCTGCTTTTCTCAAGTATGTGTTAATCTTGTTGAGTGCATCCGCAAATGTTCCAGAGAAATACATGACGCCTGGAAGCCGTCTAAGGTCAATTGATTTCGCCCCCTGATTTAAAGCATCCTGGATTGTTGTTCGCCATTGAGGGACATATTGTTCAAGAGGAGAATTAACGTTCCGCCAACGATACGGGATATCCAACTGAAAGACCTTATTCGGATTGGAAGTGCGACAACGATTTTCAAAAGCGAGATAGTCTGGATGATCTACTTCGAAGTTAAATATTGTTTGGAGAGGATCGAGTAGCAAATGGACACGGATATCCCACCTGCTTATAATCTTGACTATTTCGTACTGCTGCTTATTACAATCCTGAAACTCATCTACAAAGATATGATCGTATGAACTCTCTATCGCGATTTTAAGGATACTGTTGTTTTCTTGAAACAGTTCCAGCGCGCTTGCATACAGCTTAGAATAAAAGTCATTTGAATCATTACCCTGTTGCAATGGCACTTTTGAAAGAGAATGAACTATTTTTTGCAGAAATCCTGCGATAGTACAAATTGTTACGTTCCTGAGCCGAACGGATTCCTTTTTGATTTTTTCCCGAATAGAAGCAATCCCAGCGTTTGTATGAGTTAATACAAGTACTGAATTCTCCTCTCCAGCTTTCTGTAAGACATCAACAGATTTGGCTATGGTATGTGTTTTCCCATAGCCTGCTGGTGCCACAAGGAGATTTGGCGAAGTATTCAAGAATCTGTCAAACTCAAGGGCTGTCATTCTGCTTCGCCTTTTATCCAAGAAGATAGTTGTTGAATCTGCTGGTAAAGACAACTGGAGGAATCTAGTTCTTCAATATGCCTGAACAAGTAATAACCAAGTCGCCGACCACCTCCAACACTCTTAAACCATTCTTCGTTTTTTGCTCTTTCACCTAAACTATAACGATCTTGTGCTTGGAATACGTAGCTCTTGGGAAGTCGATCACATGATTTCGCTTCGTCAACAATAGATTCCATCGTTGACTCTGGAGCATCTTTGAAGAATTGTTGTTCGATGGCCAAGCCATCCTCACAGCAACAAAGTGAAGTCTTGCCATTCAAACTACTTATTATTTTCGGTTTATCACTATCCATGAAACATAGGCTAGATATGTCAAGCGAATTCAAAGTGTCCACAACATTGACAATATTATCCCCCTTCCCAATAATTGGAGACACTGAGCAGGACGATAGTGTTCCGTTGTTTTCCTTCCATAGATAACGGTCTAATTCTAGGACAAAACCATATTCTGTTTCCCCTTCACAGACAATGAGCTTGTCAAAGAAAAAAGCGTCTTGATTTGTTCTAAGTAGCGCTTGACATGTGCCCGACAAATGAATCAATTCTTGAGCATCTTTTTTGAGTAAAAAAAGATCGGTAGCATCTAACTCGCAAAGGACGTTATTGGAATGAGTTGTTACAAAGACCTGTCGACCGGAATCTTTTAGCGTGCGAACAATAGTTTTTACCTTGTAGGGCTCCAAGCCTTGTTCTATTTCGTCAATTAAGATGATGGAAGACTCTGAAGAACTCAAGGCTAATTGCAAACCAAGAGATAACTGGCGACGGGAGCCTTTCCCCATTAGCCTTACCGGGACGTCCTCTGCATGAAGAGCAATTTGATTACCCCTAAGAAGAAGCTCAGCCGTAGGAACTGCCAATGAATAAAGATGTGGCTCTCCACCCAAGGATGCAACTTGTGCATTAAGCTTTTCAGAAACCTTCTTACCAAGATCGTTTCCTATATTGAGTTGTTGTTTTAGGTCCCTAATTAGGTCAATTCCTATGTTGCTTTCAAAAGCAGCGTCTCCCTCAATATCAGCCACTAATGACTTCAATAGCGAATACTTAGACATATTGAACTGAGTGTCAAAGTAATCATCTATCATTCTAATATTGAATAGGGACCGGTCCTTATTCGAGATAGGATGGTATTCGTCATTGTTATGATTGTGAATCTCCCAGCGTGGGTTTAGATCAGACTCGACAGTCAAGACCATTTCCAGACTTAATCCCTGTTGGTTGTCTTCGTCTCGCCAGAAAGCATCCAGACCAAACTTGTCCACCGTTAAAAGATTTTTTGGGGGATCTTCTACTATTCCGGTAATCCGAATCGGGGAATAAGTGTTGAGTTTATGAAAATCCTCGTCACTTATCGGAATAGTCCAGTTTGCGGCAAATAGAATAGAGATTGCTTGAAGAACAGTAGATTTCCCGGAATCGCAGTGTCCAATTAAACAACACATGTTAAAGCCGAAGAAATCGCATTTAAGGTCCTTGATTCCTCGATAATTCTGAATATGGAGCGTTACCAATTTAGACATATGCCTCAGACTATCTCGTATTAACGTATGTTTGAAATATTGAAATTAAAGGAACTCATCCTCAATAGGTTTCCACACAGAATCATTTGCCACATCCTCGGACCATACAGTGTTGCTGATATACAGCTGGGCGCCAACCGCACGGACGAAGCCCCAATGGAGTTCGGGGTGACGGGAGCAATACTCCTTCAGCGAATCGAACTTCTTGCCGGCGTACTTGTCGATGTTGTTGGAGGAGCCGTCAGCGGTCATGCCGCCTTTAGCTTCAAGAATCCATACCTGACCATCCGTGGTCTGGATGATGTAGTCGGGGTAGAAGTGGTTCCGGCGGAAGGCACGGCGATAAACTAAGCTAAAGAAATCCTCGCCCTTATCACCATTCTTGTAGACGTGTTTGACTTTATCATATCCCTCACACCACTCTTCGAACATAATCTCGGTATAGGTGCGGTTAGGAGCAATCAGGATGTTATTACCGTAGTTATCATACACGTTCTTCTGATAGACCTTCGTGGCCTTCATCTTCTTGTGTTGATTATAGTACTGGTAGGCCGGAATACCCCATTGGGATTTCTTGATTGTGGTCTCCTTGATCTCGCCAATCTCGTTCAGGCTGATCTGCTCGAATACCTCGATAAGCCGTTCCTTGTTGTTGACCAGGAAGGCATTGTATTCGCGAAGAGACATATCCGTAAGGAGCTTATTCTTACGCTCAAACTCCTTTTCCTCGTCTGAGAAAATGGGGTTGTAATAGTCTCCAGGGCCAAAGAGTACACGAAGGGCATTATTGGAGATGTTCTCATCGACGCCTATAGCAGCAGCGATGCGACGCTTGGCATCGCGGATGATGAAACCATCATCGTGGTTGTTTATTTGGTGTTCGCCGCCGAAGATGCTATTCAGTTTCATCATATCGTGCGTCGTGCGAGCAACTCCTTCAATGGCCGAAGTCTTCAGTTTGGTGCCGAATATATAGCCCTTCGTCTTCTCCATCTCATCCTTCTCCAGTACACCATCGCCGTTCAGGTCGCAAGCCTTCAGCATGGCCTGACGTACCACTTTAACAACAGCCTCAGGATTGACGGCAAAGCGGTCACTTCCATCCAATGACTCTTTCTCAAGAAGGATATTTGGAGCCGTTAGTTTACGCCTGTACTGATAGGTGTAGAAGGAGTCCGAAAGGCTGGTGGTCATTCCTTCTGTGAACTCGTTATCCAACGTATAGAGATAGCAATTATCCAGGAGTGCAAGACCATAGTGCTTACGCTCGGGCATGCGGCGGATTCGACCCACGGTTTGGATATTGAATCGCTCTGTGCCGCCTTCACGCAATTTAACGAGAATTTTGGCACGAGGGCAATCCCAGCCAGTGGCAATGGCCTGCTTAAACAGCAGGAAGGCATATTGGCCGTCGAGATTGCTAATCTGCTCGGGATTGTCTGGATGGTCGCCACTGAACCAGGAAGCGACAAGCCCAGAGGTTTCCGGATATCCCATATCAGTAAGAGCGTCCTTCACTCTTTTAATCCAGTCTTCCCGTCCATTCGGGAACTGTATCAGCACCAAGGGTCGAATCTTCAGCCCGCGCTTTTCATATTCACCGAGGATCTCCTTGCGCTTCTTGTCTGCCAACTCAAGCAGCTGGAGGTCATCGTCCAGGTTGTTGTTCTCCTGGATGGCCTGTGATACGCCTTCATTGATAGAAATGCCCGAAGCAATCAAGCCTGCAGCAATTACTTCATCATCCTTAATCTCCTCTACAGCGTCGCCTTTGCTGACCGGAGTAGCGGAAATGCGAAGCACATGGACTGGCTGGATATTAGCAACATATTCGTTGGCCGTATCGCGATATTTGTGCTCCTCGTCAATGAGCATAAAGATGTCAATCCCGTCGTTGTGGCAATGCAGTACCTTTGTCATCAAGTCTTTATGCTCGCCCTCACGCAGGACGACATTGGATTTCTTGTTTATCTTATCCCAGTTGATGAAATATACTCGACCACGGGGATCGGGCTCATTGATGAAGGAATACACATCACCATCGGGAATGCCGGACGTAACTGCTTCAAAGGTATCCTGGGACTGTCTCTCCAGCCCGCCAGCGCCCGGGCAGAGCCAGAGAAAGACCGTGTTCGGATTCTCGTCCAGATAGTCATCAATGAAGCGGCTGACAAGGACAGTCTTGCCGGAACCGGTAGGTGCATAGAGGATGACTTCGTAATGGTCTGCACATTTGCGAAGGAGACTCTCCTCGTGCTTTGACTGGAAAGGAATGATATCGCCTGTAAACATTATTCTGCTGCCTCCCTGAGTTCTTGTCCGAAGAATTCCCTCGGAATGTATTTGTAGCCTATTTCTTTCAGCGCCTTGAGTTCCTCGGTGCTGAATATGATGTTCTGGTTCACCCAGACTCTTTCAATATGAGGACGAACGTCTGTGTTGAGGATGGTTCGCCGGAAGTCCTCCTTGTTCAGGATAAGGACGTTCTTCACATTGTCTACCTCGATGGCATTCTGGAGTTCGATCATCTCCTTTATATGCAGGCACAAAGCGTTACTAAGGAGATAGTCTTCCGGTTTGCGAGGAGTCCAACTACACTTAAAGTATTTTACATTTGCAACAAATCCCTGTGACATAGGGAGAACCTTGTCGTTACATGTAAGATAATCTCCTTTTAATGGATTCCCTTGCGCATCAATTCCCTCTATGGACAGAATCGTACGAGGCCACGTAACATGTTTGGCGATTCCCTTAAGCTCCCATTCAGGATCGCCTCTCTTAATGCCCTTCTTCTCAAACGCTTTTTCCTCTGCAATGGAGACGTCATTATTCGTAACCATTATGCATGTGCGCTTGCCACCATCTTCAGCATTCAAAAGGTTTACAGCATGTTGAGTCGTTCCACTTCCAGCGAAGTAATCAAGTACAATGGCATTTGGTTTATTAGCGATGAAGAATCGTATGGTATCATGTACCGCATATAGAGATTTCGGGTAGTCAAATCTCTTTTCAACTAATATCTTGTTCAAGAGACCCGATCCATTTCTAAGGGCATCATGAGACCTGATTAACCACTGGGATGTGGGGATAAACTGTGCTTGGTATCCCTCGTCATCTACTATTATTGAACCATCTTCGTTATGGCCAACGACTTTGAACAGACCACTCTCTACTTTTTTCTGCTCTCCATCCGCCAAATAGTTGATTGCCATTCCATTTTCCGTAAAACGGCCAAGTTTGATATATCCTTTTGATAAAGCCTCTTTTAGTTTTGCGGTTCCTATTTGCCAACGGCCTTCTTCACCGTTTGAGCGTATCGGCCATATAACCTTTGTGCCGAGTAATGGGAGAACTGTATTTCGGTCTTCTCCAGGGGGGAGTGGCTTTCCAATTGATACAATACTCTTTCCATCCTCAGATACGAAAATTGGGTAAAACGTAGCAGGGTGGTTAATCCTCAATGGGGAACTACCTGAGCGGAGCAAACCGCGCCAATGAATAGAATCACGGCTCGTCGTTTCGATTCCAAATAACCAGTCTTTGCTCAATGGAAGTTTCTCGGGACCTGCGTTGCCAATATAAACAATGTAGGCATACTCATCACTTCTCGCAAATTCATTCTTTTTGGCAACGCCACCAGGATGGATATTAATACTTATCATCTGCTGGCGACATTCTGGGAATAGTTCTTCCAGCAAACAACCAAGATGAAGGTATTCCTTTTCATCAATTGTGCAGATGAGAACTGAGTCATCAGGCTTTAGCAACTCTCTTGCGATAAGAAGACGGTTCTTCATCATTGAGAGCCACTTGCTGTGTCGGTACACATCAGAACTATCCACATAATTGTTATTATACTTCCAATCTCGAGCACCCGTGTTATAAGGAGGATCGATGTATATACAATCCACTCTGCCACGATGAGTTTTTTCCAGAAGATACAGTGCCTGCAAGTTGTCGCCTTCAATGATAAAGTTCCATGGGAGGGTTGCGTCTTTGCATAGACGGCGCTCCGGGTCTGCAGTCAGAATAGGGATATTCTGTTTGAGCAAATCATCAACTTGCTCAGAATGCTCCTCCCAGACAAGACCGTATTTCTTGTCGCGGATATGATTCTCTATCTCGTTGAAGGCCTGGATGGAGGCATCGTCGGAGTGAGACTCCTTGAGGCTCTCCAAGAAGGCTATCATCTGGTCTCGTTTTATTTTGGACAGGTTGGCCATAGGGCAAATCAAAACATTTTGGACATAAACTCCTAATTAACAAATTTAGCGTTTTTTGCTGGATTCTAGTAAAAGAGTTGAAGAGAATCACTTGGAGTGACTCTCTTCAAAAATAACGACTTATCTTCTACTCCACCTCACTACAGGCGTAGTAACCATCTCCCGAGCCTTGCGGAAGCAGCGGCGAGCCCAGAGGATGTCGTCCTCGTTCTTGTCGCGGCCCCAGTTGGGGTCGGGAGCGGATCCTCCGCCTCCGCAGTTTTGAGCGAAGGTGGTGGCGGCATCGACTTGCCCGACGAAAAGAAGGAAGGCAGTTCGAAAGATGTTGCCTGATTCTTCCGGCGAATGGGTTCGCTCAATCTCTCGGCTCTCTTCATGAAAGGCTTTCACTGCTCCGCCAGAAGCTTTCGTTTCATATCTCTTCCCATCCAAGGATAAACCCAACGGGAACAGATAATCCTTCCCTTCTTCGGATAGCGCAAAAGCGAGGCGTTCCTCATAGGTCATCTGCCCGTATCTGTTCTCCGGACGCATCTTCTCCCAAGTCTCCTGAATCCGGGAGGGCGTCAATTCGCGGCTGATAACGGATGACTTATAGACAGAGTTCCCGCTCTGGATCGTATATCCACGGACCGTCACTGAAGCATCCATCTTCAACTTGACGGTATATCCTTTGGCTTCCAGCGCAGCGGTATACTTCTCCCAGGAGAAGGCCGACATTCCTGACAGAACAGCGAGGCAATCCTTCTTGATGCGGGCTCTGTTCTCCTCGAATCTGTCTTCCGTGCGTTTCCAGCCGCGCAGGCGGTTGACTTCCTCGGCGGCCGTCTTGGCCCGGATGCCGATCAGGTGGTCGCTGTTCAGGCAGTTATCCATATCGACGCGGTTGCAGTCGAGATGGAGGTGAGGGATGCCGGACTTGCTGTCCGTATGGAGCGTGATGATATACTGGGAGTTGGGGAGGCGGCAGGGAGACCTGCGGAGCTTCTCCTCTCCGGGCAGCCGGACCTTGTCGAAAGCCTGGACGAAATCTTATTTAATCCTGTTAATTGTTTTTGCAGAGTGCGGATATAGCCCAAAATCCAGCCAAATGACCAAACGAAATCACGCCAAATAACCAAACAAAACTTCGCCAAATAACCAAATTGCCTTGTTTGTTTCATTTCCAATTCATATCTTTGCCAGGTAGATAGAAGCATTATATGGAATACAAAAAGCGAATCGCAGACGGCATGCTCCGTGACAAATTGGACGCAATGGGCGCTATTCTTATTGAAGGCCCAAAGGCTTGCGGCAAGACAACAACGGCCGAACAGATAGCCGGCAGCGTGCTTTATATGGATGATCCAGATAAGATGGACACCTATCTGCAGTTGGTTGATACCAATATTAAACTCCTATTGGCCGGGGAAACCCCGAGACTGATTGATGAATGGCAGATTGCTCCTAAGTTTTGGGATGCCATTCGTCACGAGGTGGACCGTCGTGACAAAGACGGGCAATTCATTTTGACAGGATCCGCTGTCCCGGCCAATAGTGAAAAGATCTTTCATTCAGGAGCCGCCAGATATGGCTTCCTAACGATGCGCACGATGTCCCTTTGGGAATCGGGTGAATCTTCTGGAAGTGTCTCGCTTGGCCAACTGTTCCGTGGGACCAATACCCTGGATGGAAAATCTTCTATCTCTATCGAAGATCTTGCCTTTTTGACTTGCCGCGGAGGATGGCCAAGCGCAACAAAGAAGAAAACACGCAAAGCGGCTTTGACCATCGCCACTGAATACTATGAGGCTATCACGAGAACGGATATTTCCCGTGCTGACGGAGTCTCCCGTGACGAAGAGAGAGCAAAACGCATCATGCGCTCATATGCCCGACAACAGGGTTCCCAGGCTACCATTCCAACCATCCTGGCCGATATTTCTGCCAACGAACAGAAGGGTATCAGCGACGAGACTATTGCTTCCTATGTAAAGGCTCTGAAGAAGATATTCGTCATCGAAGACATGAAAGCATGGAATCCCAATCTTCGGAGCAAAACGGCAATCCGAACATCGGATACCCGATATTACACGGATCCCTCCATCGCCGTGGCCGCCTTAGGTGTCGGCCCAGAGGATTTATTGAATGACCCGAATACTTTTGGACTCCTATTCGAGACGATGGCTGTTAGAGATTTGCGTGTATATGCAGATTCCTTGGGTGGAGATGTTTATCATTTCCGAGACAAGGAGGGGTTGGAATGTGATGCAGTCGTCCATTTAAGGAATGGATCCTATGGATTAGTGGAGATAAAGTTGGGAGGCGAGACACTGATAAAAGAAGGTGTGGCAACCTTGACCGAACTGGCGGGCAAGATTGACACGGAGAAAATGAAAGCTCCATCCTTCCTTATGGTTCTTACCGGCATCGGAGAGTATCCCTATCGCCGGGCTGAAGATGGTGTACTCGTTGTTCCGATAGGCTGTCTTAAAGATTGACGAGATCTCCTTGTCCCTTTAATTGAGGGCTTGTAAATTAACTTGTAAAAACGTCAACTATTTAATAATCAATAGCAAAAGTGCTCCCGCCCGGGGCACAACAAGACTTTGTAAGTTGCTGATTTTCAGATACCCTGCAAAGTCTTGTTTCTTGTATCCCCCAAATTTGGTCGCATTTGGTCACATTTTTATTGCTTTACCGTCCTCACAAACCATCCAATCTTCGGAGTCATTGAATAGTTCTCCGGATCCTCAATAACACCGACAATCCCGGCGACAAGTTCCAAAGGAGTTTCTTCCAGCACGACGCCATCTAAGGTGACAACCTGATATTTGAAGGGTACAACTACCGTTTCCGGCAGCATAGTTTGTGTGATTATTACTTCGTTTGGAGTTCTACCTTTATTGTCATACGGGAAGAACTTGAGGAACCAGCCGTCAAACTTGGTCATACGTGGCTGACGCTTTGCACAGACGGGGCCTTGGATCTTTCTGGGGCGGGTTTTTTTGACAATGTCTTTCCAAAACCAATAATCCGGTCGTCCTTCAGCCGCTTTGACAAACCCTTCAAGGATGGGTACTATTTCCGAGGTCCACCAGTCCATTCCAAAGGCATCCAAAGCCTGGGTTTTCGCCAAAACCCTGCGCCAGTCATCCGGAGTTCCAGTCAAGGTGATAGAAGGGATTCCGCAAACAGCATAGATGGCCTTATATTCGAAAAACGGCTTGACGACATCCATCAGTGTCACTTCCGAGGCTATTCGCTCATCCGTCCCGGTGGTGGAGAAATCTGCGACCAGCGTCGTTGCCAGGTCATTATTGGTATACTTGTCAATCTCTGCAGTAAAGCCACTGATGAGCCCATTCCAATCAGCTTGTTTGGAGAATAGGTCATTTGTCTTTACCTGAAGTTCTTTCCTCCCTTCGTGACTTACTAACACGCCTCTGTAACGTTCAGGATCCTTATTCACGATATGGCTGAATTGCTGACAGATAATCAGCCAAATGGAGTCCGGTGTCAAGACTACGGGACGATGCTGGCACCAGGCCTTCAACAGCATCTGGAACATAACATCCTCACCGATATCATAAAGATTATCCGCATCGGCAAAACTGTTAGCCAAAATGGCAGGTTCCCAATCAGAAAGCATATTCCAGTCAAAACTCCGCTGGATCTCAACAGCTAGTTCAGATCCGTCCATCTTCCAACCGCAATGCCTGTTTGGAAGGTCCACATCGTCAACAGCGAATGTTATGCGCCCTTCTTCCTGGTCCATAATCATCCGGGAGGGCTGGGCTGACAGCCAGACACAGGCCAATAAGCCTATCAATATGGATAATAACCGTTTCATACATTACAGATGCCTTTGATAATCCATTTTCTCGTGGAGAATACGATCTACGCTAATGGAGCCATTGTTGCCCTTTTTGTAAAAGATGATGTGATGCCCTACCTTAAATCCCCAAAGCCCTGATTTGATGACATCATATCTCTTTTCAAGGAAAACAGGCAAATTGTTCAAACCTTGGATAGCGCTATATATCTGCCGATAATAGATGACCGCCTGTTCTTCCGACCAGGATTGGGCGGTATAGTCCCAAATGCCATCCAAATCAGCTATTGCCTTTCTGGATAATCTGATCTTAGCCATTGCTCCTCCGTTTTGCCCTCAACTCCTCCAAGTGGGACTCGAAGTCAAAGTCTTCGACATACCCGCTGGCTTCACCTTCCTCTATGGCAGCACGGAGAGCTGCTATCTTCTGCTCATCTTCTTCCAGCCTCCTTAGCCCGGCACGAATCACCTCGCTGGCGTTCGTGTAACGGCCGCCACGAACGCTGGCCTGGATAAATTCATCAAAATGAGACCCTAATGCGACAGTAGTTGTTTTCATTTCTATCAGTATTTGCAACAAAGATAAGAAATATTCTTATATGGCGCATCATCTGATCATCATTTATTGATAGATTTTTTGGTCACTTTAGGTCACCTTTTTCTTCCTGGCAGAAGAACCGTGAGACCGATAATGAATTCCAACGCGTCACTGATAATTCAGCAGGCTATCCAGTTTCCGGGCATAATCAAGGTTGGAGTCGATGGATTCCTTGTCCGGATGAGGCTTCACAAATACGGAATAATCAGGCTCGGGTTCCTCTTCGATCCAGTTCATATAGGAGAAACAGGCTCCAACGTTGTCCACGAACCGAAAACTCCCCAGATTCTTCCAAGTGTCTATGTTACTGCTGAAGATGGTTTCGGCAGTATTGTCATGACGGATGATAGGTGCTTGGAAAACCTCTTGGACAGCAGCTTCAAAGGGGTCGTCGCCAAGCCTTGCAACTTCGTCTATCGGTAGCCTGAGCAGCCAGACGGCGACACTGTCCATACGGTCCCAGTCTTTCGCCGATTCATCCAAGGTCCTGGCAAATGATTCGATGCTGCTCATAACCATAAGGGCAGTGAGCCTGCGCTCATTCTTCTGATTGTTCCGTTCAACCAGTTTGCCCGTGCCGAAAGTCAAAACGATAGAAACGGTAGTGGCCAGGATAGCGACTTTGATCCTACCGGAGCCCTGATCCCTTCAGCCACTTCTCCACTTTGGTCCTGCCGGTGCGGACTTCGTGTCCATAGATGGCAAAGCCGTCTTTCACTGTGGCCGTCGGCCAGGCTTTCTTCACGTCCCTGACGGTTGAGGCAAGTCCGCTGCCTTCATGGGTGGTGAACGGGATAACGGTTTTTCCCGAGAGGTCGTGATCCTTGAAGAAAGTGAACATTACCTGCGGATAGGTTCCCCACCAGACAGGGCCGCCGATGAATATGACATCGTAAGGAGCTACGTCCACATCGCCTTTGTAGGCTGGCAGTTCTCCAGCTTTGGCTTCATCCTGCGCTACCTTGATGAGGTCCATATAGGGCATGTCGTAGTCCTTTTCTGCCACGATTTCAAACTGGTCTGCTCCTGTGATTTCGGAGATATAGTCAGCTACGATTTTAGTATTGCCCACTTCGATATTACCCACGGAGTAGTTTTCTCCCGCGTGAGAAAAAAAGATAACTAGTGCTTTCTGGTTCATATTATCCTTGTTTTGTCCACAGGCCGTGCCGGCAGTGAGCACTGCCAGCAGGACTGTTAATAATGATTTAACTGATTGTTTCATGCCGTTAAGATACCGAATTAATCCCAAAGCTCATAATCACCCATCCAAGCTTTGATCTGCTCGTAACTCATATTGAAATAGCATTTCTCCTTGTTCAGGGCGGCAATCTGCTTCATCTCATCGTCGGAAAGCGTAAAGTTGAAGGATTCGATATTCTCCTGGATATGGGCCGGGTTGGAAGAGCCTGGGACCAC
>Ga0247611_10003212_pt1 | contig 24650 bp, 20 predicted proteins | sample 177DNAGHGhighgp2_FD_192422 | JGI IMG/M metagenome (GOLD analysis project Ga0247611, IMG submission 192422) | Sheep rumen microbial communities from Palmerston North, Manawatu-Wanganui, New Zealand - 1770 DNA GHGhigh gp2 | ecosystem: Host-associated > Mammals > Digestive system > Stomach > Rumen... | reverse complement strand
GCTTCGCTTTACCCTGCCGTCTATCGCCATGATGATCTTTACCTCGATCTACGGCGTGGTCGACGGGTATTTTGTTTCGAACTTCGCCGGCAAAGAACCGTTTGCTGCGGTCAATCTGATCATGCCGTTCGTCATGATCGTATCCACCGTCGGATTCATGTTCGGCACGGGCGGCACCGCGCTCGTTTCGAAAACGTTCGGCGAAGGCGATCCCGAACGGGCGAACCGGTATTTTTCGCTGTTCGTCTATGCATCGTGCATCCTCGGCGTGCTGTTCTCCATACTCGGCATCGTGTTTCTGCGACCGATCTCCATGCTTCTCGGCGCGACGGGAACGCTGCTGGAAAACTGCGTGATCTACGGCAGGATCGTCATCGGCGCAATGCCTTTCTTCATTCTCCAGCTGCTCTTCCAAAGCTTTTTCGTCGCGGCGGAAAAGCCGAATCTCGGTTTTTGGGTCATCGTTGCCGGCGGCGTGACCAACATGATCGGCGACGCGGTGCTCGTTCCCCTTCTTCCGCAGGAACTTAAACTATCGGGCGCGGCGATCGCGACCGCCCTCGGCCAGCTCGTCGGCGGCGGCGTTCCGCTGATCTATTTTTTCCGTAAAAACAGCATCATCCTGCGTCTCGGAAAAACGCGATTCGACGGGAAAGCGCTATTAAAAGCGACGACCAACGGCGTGTCCGAACTCGTCAGCAGCGCGGCGATGAGCGTCGTCGGCATGGTGATGAACGTACAGCTTTTAAAGTACGCCGGGGAAAACGGTGTCGCGGCTTACGGCGTCATGATGTACGTCAGCATGATCTTCTCCGGCGTGTTCATCGGATATTCCATCGGAACCGCCCCGGTGTTCGGATTTCATCTCGGCGCGCAGAACCGTGCGGAGCTTCACAATCTGCTGAAAAAGAGCCTTATCATGCTTCTTGCCGGCGGCATTCTTATGACCGGCGCAGCGGAAGCGCTTGCAAGGCCTTTGGCGCTGCTGTTCGTCGGGTACGACGCAGAACTCATGCGTCTCACGGAATCTGGATTCCGGATCTTCGGACTGTCGTTCTTCTTCATGGGTTTCGCGATCTTCGGCTCGGGCTTTTTCACGGCGCTCAACGACGGCGTGACCTCCGCGATCATCTCGTTTCTTCGAACGCTCGTTTTCGAACTCGCTGCAATCCTTCTGCTGCCGCTTGCGTTCGGCGTAACGGGGCTGTGGTTCTCGATCGTCGTCGCGGAGCTGATGGCCGCTTCTCTGTCGTTCCTGTTCATGCTTTTAAAACGTAAGCGGTTCGGATACTGAACCAAACGGAGGAAACGCAATGCTGCAGTTGGAAGTTCCCGTTTTCTCTATCCAAAGAGGCTCCGTCCTTTCCCTGCTTGCGGAGAACAGTATCCGCGTAAACGAGCACGCAAAAACGTTTTTCGATCATCCGTCCTTTTCGTGTGACTGCGTTTCCGGCATCGTACCGGTCGCGATCGCGTCTCTTTCCGAACTCGGATGCAAAGACGGCGCGACGCTGCCGGAGATCCTTCGGAAGATTCCGTCCTCCGGATTCCGTCTCTGCCGTCCGGAGCTCGGATTGTTTCTTCGGCTGTTCTGGAAGGATCAGCCCGAAAGCTGCAATTCGGTCCTGAGCGGACAGCACCGTGCGCCGGACGGCGCGGTCACCGTCCTTTCCGAATCGTTGGAAGCGGACGACGCATTTCCGAAAGGGCTGTACCTGCGCATCGTCGACGGGACGCTCTGGCTGCGCGGATACGTTTGCGATGCGCAGCACGTCTGGTCAAAGGACGATCTGTTCACACTGGAGTGCTGAACGCCGTTTTTTGATAGAAAAAACAGGAGAGCGAACGCTCTCCTGTTTGTCTGTTCCGGATTAAAGTTTGATCGTCGCAAGCTTCTCCATCGTCTCAAACGAGAGCACAACGACTTCGTCATTGCCGATCACGTAGAACGCGTCGTCCACGTACAGTCCGCGCGCATCGCCGAACCAGTAATCGCTTTCGGTCTCAATCGTTCCGATCTGCTTGAATGCATTGCCTTCGACGCGGAATACGAGATAGACGTTGTCCGCAGGGAACGCAACCGTTCCGGTCTTGACGTCGACGAACACGACCTTGTGGTTGTACTGCACGGAGGTGAAGTTCACGTCCTTCACGGAGAGTTTGAACGCTTCGCTGACGTTCGACGGATCGGAGATGTCGAACATCGAGAGTTTCACGTTCTCGGTCCAGCCGTGCTCCTCGTCCGCGTCATAGCCGATGCCGAGCAGTTTCCCTTCGCCGAACGGGTGCAGGTACGCGGAGAATCCAGGGATCTTAAGTTTCGAAAGCACCGTCGGATTCTTCGGATCGGACAGATCGACCGAGAACAGCGGATCGACCTGACGGAAGGTCACGAAGTACGCGGCGTCGCCCATAAAGCGCACGGACTGAACGCGTTCATCCTTCGCAAGGTTTTCGAGTTTGCCGACGACGTTCAGTTCGGCGTCGAGCACGTACAGCTCGCAGTCGCTGCTGTTGTTCCACTCGTAGGTGTCGATGCCGTCCGTCCAGATGATCTCCTCACTGTCGGAGCGCGTCACGACGAACCGGTAATAGCCGTCGTATGCGTCCATGCTGAACTGGTTCAGCAGCGATCCGTTGAGTTTTGCGCTGGCTGCCGCTTCGATCTTGCCGTCCGTAATGGTGAAACGGAACAGGTTCGTGCGCTCGCCGGACGTGACCTTTACGAAGTGCTTTCCTTCCTCGTTCGTCTGCTCCTCGCTCTGCTCGCTCTGCCATTCGGTCGAAGCGATCAGAAGATCGGTCCCGTTGCAATAGACGGTCCCGCAGCCGCCGAGCACGGCCTTGTACGAATCGAATTCCCTGCCTTCCGCCGCGTTGATCGTCGTAACGACCGTGAAACCGTTGTCCTTCGATTCGGGGTTCACGTAGATATCGCCCGGCGCAAAAGGCGTTTCCTGCTCATTTACGGCAATGTGCGGGCAATACGTCACTACATCATTGACGTCATAGCGGTAGACATACCACATATGATAGTCGGAAACGATCACCAGCATATCGTCGACGAGTCGCGCAGTGCGATAGCTGCCCTCCTGCTTGAGCGTATCCGTATGCTTCGGCGCGGTGCGGTCGCCGAGGTCATAGACCTCCGCAAACGCATGCTGGGAATCGATCCCGCCGTTTTCCTTGCTCCAGTCGTGATACGAACCAAGCACGTAAAGCTTGTCGCCGTACAGCATCATTTCCTCGTACGTGCGCCAGTACGTGTCCTCTTCCTTCGGCATGGGAAGCGTGATCTTTGAAACGACCGCCGTATCCTTTCCGTTCGCGGAAAGGATCTCGATTTCGTTCCGGTTCTGATTCAGCGCGTAGATCCACGTTCCATCGGTCTTTATGATGTCGGCTTCGTCGATCCCCGCAACCTGATTGTTCGTACCGGAATAGTTTACGTTTTCGGCTCCCTGTTCAACGCCCTTGACGCCGTTCACGGTAACGGTGAACGCATCCGAGGACACCGCGTCGGGCTGCGGGACCGGCATCTCCCCTTCAGTCGGGGCTGCGGCTTCTTCGAGCCACAGTCCATCCATGTCGCTGTAGCCGCCGCGTCTCGCTGAATTGCGCTCCTGCATGATCTCGGCAAGTTCCTCGTAGGAACCGACCGCCTCGGGCGCGGTCGACTGCGCATACAGCGCCGCGTCCGCCGTCTTTGCAGCGGCGCCGTGTCCGGACTTTCCGATCCCGACGAAAGCGAACACCGCAACGAACACGGCCGCCGCAGCCGCAAACGCGGGAACGGCGATCATCCACGGACGACGCTCCTTCTTCTTCTGTTTCGCGGCACGGAGCTCGTTGACCTCCGCCGCTCTGATGTCGTCCAACAGGCTTTCGCGCACGTGAACGCCATCGGTCTTCCGGCGATATGCATCCTTAAACTTCATATTCTCCTCCAAGTTCTTCCTTCAGCATTCCTCTTGCACGGTGCAGCCAGGACTTGACCGTCGATTCGGTCGTCTTCATGATCGAAGCGATCTCCTTGACGGCATAGTCCTCGTAATAGTACAGATGGATCGCCGTACGGTATTTTTCGGGGAGCCGCATCACTGCGTCATACACGGTCGAATCCTGCTGTTCGTCCTCCGCGACCAGTTCCCCCGCTGCGTCCTCCGGCACGGCGTGCCTTCGGAACGCGCTGCCCAAAAGCGATTTCGAACAATTGACCGTGACCTTTATGAGCCACGCTTTCTGATGCTCGGCGCTTTCAAAACCGGGATTGTTTCTGAGACAGCGCAGGAACACGTCCTGCACGACGTCTTCGGCATCGGCGACGCTTCGCGTTCGCACGAGCGCAAGGCGGTAAACCATATCGCCGTACGTGCGAAACAGCGTGTCGAGGTCGTTGTTCACGGGGCTATTCAGCTCGCTTTGCATGCATTGTTCCACTGTTTTTCGGCTCCTTACCATAAACACCTTGAACCGGTGGATTCGGTTGCGTGTTTTTTGAATTCTTTGAATGTTTTCTGTTGAAAGACAGACGCGGGCGCCAAAGCGCCCGCGTTCGACGTTCAGTTCTTCAGCGTGTTCAAAAGCGTCTCGTAGATCGCGCGGACCATCTTGTCGCGGTATGCGTCGTCCTCAAGGATCGCGCGGTCGCCCTTGTTCTTCCAGTTGCCCATAACGAGCCACACGCACGGGCAGCCGCAGTTCTTTGAAACGTCGTCGCTCTTGATCTGCAGACCGTTCGATTTGCCCGCCTGCTTGCGAATGCCGGTTGCCGCGGAATACGCGTCGATCAGCGCCTGACCGTAGTCACGGTTCTTCTTCAGCGTCACGACGTAGCAGCCGGACGATTTCTGCGCAATCTCGTTGCACATCAGGCGGACGGCGATGTCGCAGCCGGCGTTCCGGATCGTTTTGGCACGGGTCGAATTCGAAACGGATTTCTTGTTCTCCTCGCGGGTCATCACCACCGTCGCGCCTTTGGATTCGAGGAAGGTCTTGAGCTGCTGCGCAAACTCGAGGTTATACGCGCATTCCGCCTTATAGGTGGACCCGCCGTCGCGCACGGGATCGATGCCGATCGTGAATCCGTACAGCGGTGCGTTCGGATCCGGGGTCGGCGTCGAAGGATTGTCCGGATCCTCCGTCTCCGTCGAGATCGGCGGAGGCGTGGGCGTATCGGGAACGGGCGTTCCGGTCTCCGGCGTTTCAACCGCGGTTGCCTGCGGCGTTTCGGTCGGCTCAAAGGAGACGGCCGGCGTTTCCGATGCTTCCGCGATCGCTTCCGTCGGCGCGATGCGGTCGTCGCCGTTCAGTTTTGACTTGATGCAGTTCAGCGCGTCGCCGAAATATCCGCCGACGGCAAGGAACACGATTCCCGCGACCAGCGCGACGATCAGAATAATCGAGGCGCAGAACAGCGAGAATCCGAGCGGATTCGTGATCCGAAAATGCTTTCTCCTCGTTTTGATTCGTTTCATGGGATCGCTCCTTTTAACGGTTCTTGTTTTCTGTGGGTTCATTTTATCATGCATTTTGCAAATCGGAAGGGATTTTGCATTTTGTTCATAAAAAGATAAAAAAGCGCGGAGAAAACGGATACAAAATCCGGAAAATATGGTATCATATTCCTATGCCATACGTTTGTACGCATCTTTCATTCGCGGCCTCGGTCGCCGATGCGATCGGTGAAACGCTCGATTCGCTCGGCGAAACGTACGTGCTCGGCTGTTTCGGACCGGACGTATACTTCTACGACCGTCTGCCGCCGACGCCGTTCGTCCCGCATCAGAAAAAGCACGGCAACGCGCTGCACGCCCTCGACTGCGACGCGCTGTTTTCTGCGCTTCAAACTGCGGCGGACGATTCCCTGATGCCGTACCTTTGCGGTTTTCTGACGCATATCGCACTCGACAGCACGCTGCATCCGTACGTGGAAGCAAAGCATCGCGGAACCGACCATACGCGTTTCGAAGGCGTAATCGATTCGATCGTCTATGCACAAACGAAAGACGCGATCCCGTACGAAGCGATTTTAAAGCGCCGCCCGGAGACCGGGCGCATCGACCGGCTGCTTGCCGACGTATCCTTCTCCCTTCTCGGCGCGTCCGTTTCCGGCGCGTATACGCGCAGCGCAAAGAAATTCCGAAGACTCGTGCCCTTCCTGTTCGACCCGACCGGGAAGCGGTATCGCGCCGTAAACCGAATCGAACGCCTGTTCCGAAAGAACGGTCTGCTGTCCGCGTTTCTGCTCGCCGCTCCGCGCGACGACGCCGAGGACGCTTTGAATCTGTCCCGCAAAAGCTGGGTCTCGCCCTTTGAACCGGAGCGCGTGCGCAGCGAAAGCGTTCCGATGCTGTTTGACGAAGCGAAAGCGCTTGCTGTTTCGCTGATCGACGCTTTCCGCACAAACGACCGGGAAACGCTTTCCGTACTTTTGAAAAACCGCACGATGCAGAAAGGAGCGATCGAACCGTGAAGGCCTGCTGTTTCACCGGACATCGCGAACTGCCCGCATCCGGCGGAAGCGACTATGAAGCGCTTCTTGCGGCGCTTTCGAAGGCGGTCGACGACGCCGTCTCCGAAGGCTGTACGCGCTTCCTCGTCGGCGGAGCGAAAGGCTTTGATCTGCTCGCCGGCGAATGGATCCTTGCGCGAAAGAAAGTCGATCCGTCCCTCGTGCTTTCCGTCTACGTCCCGTTTCGCGGACAGGATCGCGGTTTTTCCGCTTCTGACCGTGCTCGATACCGCGCAATGATCGAACAGGCGGACGACGTCGTCGTTCTTTCCGAAACCTATTATCCCGGATGTATGCGCGCCCGAAACGCCCGCATGGTCGCCGATGCGGATCTTTGCATCGCGTACGTGCGAAAACAGCCGAGCGGCTCCGCGCAGACGCTTCGCATGGCCGAAGCCGGAGGACTTACGGTACTGCGGATATGAGTATGCAAACGAATCGACAGTTATCTCCCATACGGCTCATTCCCGTGTGTGCCGCCGTCACGCTTTTGCTTTTATGGGCGGCGGAGCTTACGGGATACTTTGCGCTGCTCTTTTTCCTTCCGATCGCACTCGGTATGCTGCCGCTTTGCGCGGAAAAGCTCTGGAGCTGGGCGATTCTCTGTGATCTTCTGATCGCCGCTTTCGTGCTGATTCTTCCCGTTCCGCACGGCGCATGGCTTGCGTTCGTTTGCGTGCTTGCACCGTACGTGCCGCTCCGACACGCGCTTTCGGGTCTGCGCGATCCACGGCGCGCAACGCTGCTTTCGATCGGAATCGTACTTTTATGGACCGCGCTCGTGATCGCCGTCCTGTCTCTTCTCGGCTCCGACCTGATCCACCTTGTCCCGCCGTTTGCCGCCGTCATGATCGGTCTCGGCGTTCTGCTGTTTCTGTTTCTGCTCGACGCCGCGTATCAATTCTGTCTCAACCGCATTTATAAAGCGCTGCGTCGGTTTCTGCTGCCCCGCGCATAGCGACCCGTTCTGCTCGGCATACTATCTGCATGTACGAGCAAAAAGCCATCCGAATCTATAAAAGCCTTTACCGCCGACGCCGCCGTCGGCGGCTTTTGTGCGCAGCTCTGCTGATCGTTCTGCTGCCCGCCGCAATCGGCGCAATCTGGCTGTTTTCACAGGACGCGTGGCATGCGCTCGACCCCGAAAAGATTTACGATACGCAGGAAACTCTCTTGATCAAGGATCAAAACGGCGACGTCGTTTCCCGGCTGTATCTCAAGGAAAACCGCGTTTCGATCAATGCATCGAAGCTCCCTGCGTACGTAAAAAATGCGTTTCTTGCGGCGGAAGACGCGCGGTTTTACTCGCATCCCGGATTCGACCTGATCCGCATCGGAGGCGCTGCGCTGCACGATCTGCGCGCCGGTTCCTACGTGGAAGGCGCGAGCACGATCACGCAGCAGTTGATCAAACTGACGCATCTCTCCTCCGAAAAAACGCTCGGCCGCAAGGTGGATGAAGCGATCCTCTCCTATCAGCTCGAACAGTTGCTTACCAAGGACGAGATCCTTTCGTGCTACCTGAACCGCGTATATTTCGGCGGCGGCTATTACGGGATCGAAGCGGCTGCGCAAGGATACTTCGGCGTACACGCGAGCGAACTGTCGCTTGCGCAAAGCGCGCTTTTGGCTGGCGTTTTGAAATCGCCTGCCACCTACGCGCCGCACCTTCGGCCCGAGGCGTCGATTGGGCGACGCGGCGTCGTGCTCGACCTGATGGCAAGCTATCATATGATTACGGAAGATGAGGCAGCCCGCGCAAAGACGGAACCTCTCGTGCTGTATAACGACACGCAAAAGCAACGGCACAATTCCTATATCGACCTCGCCGTAACCGAAGCCTGCCGACTGCTCTCGTGCGATCTCGACACGCTTCTGACCACCGGCTACACGATTGAGACGGCAATGGATCAAAACGCGCAGCAAATCGCGGAAGCGGCGTTTTGCGACGACGCGTTTTTTCCCGCATATGGCGACGAATCCGCCGAGGGCGCGCTGGTTCTGATCGATGCAAAAACGGGCGGCGTCAGCGCGATCGTGGGCGGAAGGGATCAGACGACCGCTCTCGGGTTCAATCGCGCGACACGCATCCGCCGTCAGCCCGGCAGCGCGATCAAGCCAATCCTCGTATACGCGCCCGCGCTCGAAGCGGGATACACCGCCGCGTCCATGCTGCTCGACGAGGCGGCGGACTTCGGCGATTACCTTCCGAAAAACGCGAACGGGCGGTATTCCGGCTGGGTCACGATGCGCGAAGCGGTCACGCGGTCGCTGAATCTTCCTGCCGTTTCGCTGTTCCGCGATCTTGGGATCGCGCATTGCAAGGCGTTTGCCGCGCGATTCGGCATTGCATTTGATGTACGTGACGATGCGCTTGCACTTGCGCTCGGCGGATTTACCTACGGCGTTTCGCCGTACCGTCTTTGCGGCGCGTACGCTGCGCTCGCCTCGGGCGGCATCTACCGCGCGCCGTACGCGATCACGCGCATCGTCGACCGCGCGGGCACGGAAGTTTATCGGCGTACGCCCGAAGAAACGCGCGTCCTGTCGGAAGGCAACGCGTACATTCTCACTTCGATGCTCGAGAGCGTGGCAGAGAACGGGACCGCCAGCCTGCTTTCCGGCGTCGGAATCCCGCTTGCTGCCAAAACCGGCACGGTCGGCGACGAAACCGGCAATCGCGACGTATGGCTTGCCTGCTACAATCCGGACTATGCCGCCGTCGTCTGGATGGGCTTCGACGATGCGAGCGGCGGAAGATGTCTTCCGAAGGACTGCGGCGGCGGCACGTACCCCGCCATGCTGCTGTATCGCGTGTTTTCCGAACTCTATCGGGACCGCATCGCACCGGATTTTTCAGTCCCTGCGGACGTGACGTCCGTTCCGCTCGACGGCGCCATGCTGGAAGCGGAACACGTCGCGACGCTTGCAAACAGTCTGACACCGGAAAACCGGATCCGTTACGAATACTTTGTCCGCGGCACGGAGCCCTCGCAAATCACGCCGTACTGGCAAATTCCGGAACCGCCCTCGGACATTTCCGTCTCGCTGTCGGACGAAACGGTCGTGATCACGTTCACGCCGCCGTCCCGTTACTGCGCATACCGGCTTTACCGTGAGGACGAAGAAGGCTTTTCCGTTCTGCTCGCCGCATTCGAGCGTCCCGTGTACCCCATCCGGTTTGAGGATGACGTTTCCGAACTTTCCGGAACGTATGCGTACTATGTCGTTCCGTTCCATCCGGACCTTTTGGTTGACGGAGCACCTCTGTGCGGACGTACGAGCGACAAGCTGCGTGTTTTTATACGGCATTCTCTTTCTTTCTCTCCGTAATGCCTCAATTTTACAATTCATAGTTGACGAACGAACGAATTTATATTATATTATACATAGGTGCAGCGTTCGCTGCTGCCGCAATTTTGAAATGGAGAGTGAGACTATGGATTATAAGGCACTTGCAGCCAACGTCGGAAGCCGCGAGGGGTTCGGAACGCAGGAATGGGTGTATCGCGTACTGCGTGCCGGTATCGTCAACGGGGCGCTGCCGGGCGGTATGCAGCTGAAGCAGGATGAGATTTCGGCTGCGCTGAACGTCAGCCACATCCCGGTACGCGAGGCGCTGCGGCAGTTGGAAGCGCAGCAGCTCGTAACGATTCACGCAAACCGCGGTGCGACCGTAACCGAGCTTTCGCGCGATATGCTCATCAACTCGATGCAGGTCCGCGCGGCGATCTCCACGGCAATGCTTGCCGTTGCGATCCCGCGAATGACGGATGAGGACTTTGCCGAGCTGGAAACGGTTCTTGAGGATCAGCGCCACGTCAGCGATCTGATCTCCTCTGAGAATCTGAACTTCCGCTTCCACGATCTTTTGAATTCCAAGGCAAACAATCCCGTTGCCGATATGCTGATGGAGATCATCCATGCCAACATCGACCGGTATCTCAGAAGCGGATTCTACAGCGACGCCGCCGAGCGCGAGAACTCCGTCGTCGAGCATGAACGGATCCTCGCCGCCTGCAAAGAACGCAACGTTGAAGAGGCGGTCAAACTGCTGCACGCGCACATCATGGACGCCGTTGCGCTGATCCCCGAAAACGTCCGCTGAATCCAATCCAGCACAACCGCGACCGGAAAACCGGCCGCGGTTTTTTTACGGCATTTGCATGTATTCCCATAGCAAGACGCCGCAAGCAAACATCTGCAGAAGGAGCAGCGCGGAAACAGTCGCCGCCTGCGAGTGCCGCTTCTTTTTCAGGCTGTGTACGAGATACAGGATCCCGTACCCGAGCAAAGGAATCTGCATTCCGAAAAACAAGATCATGGCGTGCCCCCCGTGTCCGATTCGTGCGCAAGCTTCACGGTAACGGAAAACGAAACCGAAAGCAGGCGGTACGCGTTCTTCCAATCGTACACCTCCCAATCTTCGGCGCTTTTGAACCGTTTTGCAGCAAACCGGCCGAAGCCCATCGCATCGCTGTTCACGCGCTGCAGCGCAGCGCATACCGCATTGAGCTCCGCCTCGATCCGCTGTCCGATAAACGTCTTCAACGCGCCCCTTTCCATGCCGATTGATTTCGGGGAGATTGGATCTGCTTCAAGAAACAGTCGAACGTGTGCGGCGTCTTCCCCGAGCGTGATCTTCGGCGCGCGTACGCGGTACAGCGTAACGCTCATCGGCGTTCCGTCCGGCAGCGTGAAAAGGATCTCCCCCCTTCTGAACGCGTCCGTCACCATCTGCACTTCCATCGTATGACGCCCGTTCAAGACGCCGACCATCTTATCGCCGTCGAACACGACGCAGCCCGCCGTTGACGTTTTCAAAAGTCCTTCGGACAACAGCGCGCCGCCGAGGTATGGATATGCGTCGTTCCCGACGAGATCCTCTTCAAGCGCATATTCGTTCACGCCCGCATACGCGACCATCGCGTCGAACCGTTTGTCGACGACCGCCTCGAGGTATTCGTCGTAACCGACGTCGGCCGTGATACCGGACTCTGCGGCGAGGTCGCCCACCGCCGTTTTCACCTTTCTGAGCGACGGATCCGTGTCCGAAACCCATCCTTCAAAAACGTCGCGGATCGGGTCCTTGGAAACGACGAGGCGCAGATTTTGCCATAGATCGACCTTTCCGAACGAGAAATCCAGAAACGCCGTCTGCTCCCCCGTCCTTGCCAGTTCTTCGCCAACGACCAGAAGCGATGCACGGGAAAGACTCAGCCGCCCCGGATAAACGGTGTTCAGCGTTTCGATCGCTTCCGAAAGCGTTCGCGCCTCCGCATCGACCACAACGTTCTTTACGAGCGCATCCTCCGTGCCGGCGTTCGGAACGGAGACCAGAAACACCGCATGATATGGCATCGTCGAACCGCGCTCCACGCCCACGTTCAGAACGTACGCATACGCATCCAGATTTTTCGAGCGCATACACCCGAGCGGAAGCAGCGCGCAAAGAATCAGCATTATGCCGATACGGCGCATTTGCGTTTCCTCCTTTTCTTTTTTAAGAGCAGAACTGGAATTGGTGCCGACAATAGGATCCAGCCATATCGGATCACGGCGTTTTTGATTGCCGTCGTTCCGTCCGAATTATAAAACAACACGAGCATCAGCGTAACGGTGATCGCGGAAATGCAAAACGCCGCGGGACGGATATCACGCATACCGAACGTCCTGCACATCAGCACGCACGCGGCATACAGATAAAACGCCGCCGTCAGGATCGCCCCTGCAATCCAAAGAAACAGCACCGCGCGATCCATCCGAAGCGTCGGATTGACCGTGCGTACCGCAACGAGCATATCGTAGAACGGCGTCGGCATACCTTTCAGCCGCAGATACGTAAAGCTCTGCCCGAGCGCAAAAAACGCACCTGCGGACAGCAGCCCGCCGAGGATCGCGCCGATGCGTCCGGCGCTTCGCATCGCCATACGGTCCTGCGTTCCCTCGCCGATGCAAAGCAGCGCAAGAAGCGGCGGAATCGTGGAAAACTGCTGGCTGCCGGACAGCTCGAAAATACGCATCGGCGCTTTCAGCGGGATCGGAAACAGCCGGTACGTCCGGTACTGACCGATGCCCAAAAGCAGCGCACCTACGACGGAAAGTATCAGCACCGGCAACAGAATGCGCGACGTTCGCATCAGCGTTTCCGCGCCGAGCGCCGTTAAAAGCAAAAGGCACGGCAGCAAATACAGACAGACGGTGACCTGCTTTGCATCCACGAACACGTACTGCGTGACCGTAATCAAAAAGTGCTCCAGCGGCTGCATGGCGGCAAGCACCAGCGCAAGGATCAGCGGAACGGCGAACAGCGCTTTCAGCCGCGATCTTCCGATCAGCGAGGACAGATCCGACCCGCCGCGAACGCGCAGTGCCCATATGACCGCTTCAAACAGCAGCAGCGCCTGGATCGATGCAAGGATCTGCACGAGATACGAGGCGTTTCCGTGTTCGAACAGCATTCGGCTGTCCGCCGCAAAACAGCTCGAAAAAAACGTCGCGATCCAGACCATTGCTGCGGTCTCCTGACGGCCGAATTTCCCGATCCGAAGATTCATATGCGCCTCCTTTTTGCGTTCGACCAATCGGACGCGCCGGCACGGTTTTTGAGTTTTTCACGAAAGAACAAGTGCTCGCCAAGCCTTGTAACGGGCGCAAACGGCGCAAGGAACGGTACGCCGAACGATTTCATCGTGCAAAGGATCGCCGTCGTGATCAGCCCGGCGACCGTAATACCCAATAGACCGCTCATTGCTGCCGCGATGCAGAGAACGATCCGGTAATATGCCGTCGCGACCTGCGTGCTGTAATCGGGAATCGTGAAATTGCCGAGCCCCGTCAGCGCAACGATGATCAGCACGACCGTCGACACGATATTTGCGGATACGGCCGCCTGCCCGAGCAGAAGCCCGCCGATGATGCCGATCGCGTGACCGATCGCGCCGGGCACTCTGAGACCTGCCTCGCGCACGAGCTGGAACACGAGCAGCAGGAAGATCATCTCGACCGGCAGCGGCAGAAACACCATTGCCCGCGACGCGGTGACCGTTTCCAGGATCTCGCTCGAAAGCTGCCCCGGATGATGCAACGCAAGCGCCAGAAAATACGCGGGCAGATACGTAGAAAGCAGCGCGCCCGTCATGCGGATAAACCGCACGATCGTTCCGACCGGCTGTCTCGCGTCGACGTCCTCCCCGCTTTCCATCAGCGTACCCAGCGTGATCGGGATCACGCCCGCCGTCGGGCAGCCCTCGACGAGCAGTGCGATCCGTCCGTCGAGGATCGCGGATGCCGCGCGGTCCGGACGCTCGGTTTTCAGCATCTGCGGCATTGGGAAAAAGGTGAATTCCTCGATCATTTGTTCGATCCGCCCGACGGTCATGCGCGTGTTCGTTTCGATTCGATCAAGGCGTTCGTTCAGCTCTTCCAGAAGCGCCGGATTGACCGTTCCGTCCAGATACGCGATTACAATCTTCGTTCCGTTCGTTCCGCCCGCATCGCGAAAGCGGCAGACAAAATCGGGGCGTTTGACGATGCGGCGCAGAAGCGTCACGTTTGTGCGAAGATTTTCGGTAAACGCTTCTTTGGGGCCCAGGACCGTCGTTTCGTTTTTCGCCTCGCCGACCGGCCGCGAAACGAACCCGCGCGTATCGCACAGGATTGCTTCCTTCGCGCCGTCGATTAGAATCGCCGTCCGGCCTTCCGCAATCGCTTCGGCAACCAGTGCGCGGCTTTCGGTCCGCTCCGTTTCATAGAAAGACAGCGCGTGCGTGCAGAAGTATGCCGGAAGTTTTGTGTCCGACACGCCCGTCACGTCTGTATGAAAGGCAGGACGTAGAATAAAATCCGCGATTTGCCTGGCGTCCGCCATGCCGTTCATGCTTGCGGCGATCGCGGGAACGCCGCCGATCAAGAAATCCCGCAGAATCAGATCGGGATTCACGTCTCCGTGAAACAGCGTTTTCAACCATTTACGATTTGCTTCGAGCCGCCGCGCAATCGATCCGGATACGCGTTCGGTCTTCGCCCGTTTTGCTTTTCGATGCGCAAAAAAGGACGGCGTCCCGAAAGACTCCGTCTCCTTCAATTCAAATCGCCCATACGGGGCGTCAAACCGGAACAAATTGCGGATCGCTTCCTTCATGCGCATAGTTTGCGCAAAGCAACGCGCCCGTATGCGTTTATCGAATGCGTCGGTACGACTCGTTTTCGGTCCTCTCCGGCAAAACCGAAAAATCGTTTGTTTCAATCAGACGATCTTTTTTCACACGGGTCAGTTTTTTGATCCGCGATTCCAGTTTGAGCGCTGCCGAACGCGAATCCGTTTCCCACGCAGCGGCAATCGTCTCGGGCGGAAACGCGCGCGTAAATTTCGCGCCGGCACAAGCGCTGCGGTGTTCCGAAACGCGCCGCGCAAGATTGTTCGTCACGCCCGTATACAGGCGATCCCCCTTGCAGCGCAGCATGTAAACGATGCAGGACCCGCGTCGTTTTTCTCCTTCCGTCATACCTTCCTCATACGACCGCCGTTTGGTTCATCGGTTCGTCCGGCACGTGCTCGCTTACCTTGCCGTAAAGTGCCGCGTCATCGTAGCGAACGTGATAGCGCAGCGGATGGATGAGCCGGAAAAAGCTGCGTTTTTTCTCCGTGCCTACGTCGACGCGCCGGATCATCGTAAACCCGCGGAACGGCGGCATATACGTGATCAGATCGTTGACGTTTGCGAAATTCATGCAGTCCGTGTACAGCGTCGCAAGGTAGCGCTGCATGCGTTTTTTGTTCAGCGGCGTATATTGGAACGGACGCACGCTGCCGAAGGTATACAGATACGGCTTTACGCCGAAGTTGAAGTTCAGATCCTGACAGCAAAGGCTGGCGATGCCGGATCCCAGCGACCAGCCGAGGATCTCGGTCGCCGCGCTTGGATGCAGCGTATGCAGTTCCGCCCACTTTTCGCGCACCTCATGCTTGACGGCAAGGTACATATTTCCCCATCCGTGATGCACGCGAAGCTGCAGTTTTTCGCCTTCGAATTCGATCGCCGTGTAGTAGCGGCTCGCAAACTCGAAAATGTTCGCGACCCAATCGATCGCGCCGAGCGTGCGCTGAAAATGCAGCTGGATCACGTCGCGGTCCGGCTCGTAATGGATCTCGTAATTGACCTCGTGCGAAAGCCCGAAGAACTTGAAAAGCTTCGTAGTGTTGTACTTGACCGCAACGTACGCGACCGGATAGGTCGCCCGTCCGGTATGCGTGTAGTCCTCGCTCGTGTTGATGAAGTATTCCTCGTACGGAAGCCGCTGATACGCCATGCGTTTGCCCCTTCTCCGTTATGATGCAAAATGATATCACATGGCAGCGGATTGCGCAACGTGAAAGCCGCATCGTTCGGGTTCTTTATCAGAACGCCATACAAAAAAGCCACCCAAACGGGTGGTTTTTTTGTTTGGCCAAAGATTGCCATTTCAACAAATTGCGGGTTATCGTTAATTTTCGTAACAGGGATACTCTGCTGCTGTTTTGATTTTACAGCTTCTTGCAAGTGATCCCGTCGATTACGAGGCAGTTGTCGCCGAACTCGATCTTCGCAAAGCCGCCCTTCCTACCGAAGGTCTTCTTTCCAATCGGATAGAGCTCATAGACCTTTTCGCCTTCTTCGGTGACGACCCGCGCAAACAGCTTTTCGTCCTCCATATAGACTTCTTCGATGCGGAAGTCCTCGGCGTTCTGCTCGTATTTGCCGCAGAAGGATTTCCGTCTGCGCTTGCACATATCCTCGTTCATGTTTGTCTCGACGTTCTGGAACAGTTCCAGCGCGACGTACGTCTGCGCCCAGTCGATCTTGTCGTTGGAGCGGTTCGTCATGCTTGCGACGCAAAGATCCTTATCGAGCGAGAACATCCACTCGGTCAAGAAGCCCTCGTTCCAGCCGCTGTGCTCGCCGACGTCGCCGCGGAGATTGTAAATGCAAAGCCCGTAATTGTCCATGACCGGCGTCAGCATCCGATGCGCGGTCTTCTTCTTGAGGAATCCGCCTCTCCGGTAGCTTCTCGAAAGCGCGAGACCGATCTTTGTAAGCTCGGTCGGCGTGGACCAGAGCCCCGCCGCCGCGTGCTCGGGATAGTAATGATAGCCGTGCGCCGCGTCTTCCTTGTACGCAAGCCGTCCGCCGAACGCCGCATTCGAGAGAAGCTCCCCGTCAAGCGGCTGGAAATAGCCGGTGCGCTTGAGGCCCAGCGGTTCCGCGACTTCCTTTTGGAACGCTTCTTTTAGCGTCATGCCGGTGATGCGCTCAAAGGCAAGCTGCGCAAGCGTGATGCCGCCGCCGGAATATTCATGCTGCATGCCGTAGGGCTTGATCCGGCGAAGCTTCTGGGTATTGCCCTTGCCGTTCAGCACGTCTTCAAGCGAAAGCGGCTCGTGCTTTGCCGGATAGCCCGGGAAGCCGTGCACGTTATAGCCCGCAGTGTGAGAGAGAAGCGCGGCAAAGGTCAGCGGTCCCTTTTTGACGAACTCCGGCACGACGCCGGAGATGTCCGCGTCGAGGTCGATCTTGCCCTTGTCGGCAAAGCGCAGCAGCGTGATCGCAAACATGGGTTTTGATACCGAGCCCGCCTGAAACAGCATATCCCGATTGACCGGAAACTCCTCGCCGTTTCTGCCACTGCCGGCGCAGTAGAGCTGAAGCTCTTCTCCGTCATTGATCGCGATGCTGACGCCGTAACCGTTCTTTCCCTTGATCTGCAGGCGTTCCTTCACGTCGACGTCATACCACAGGAACGTGTCCCGCTCCTTTTTCGTCGTCTTCTTTAAAAACAGCCGCAGAACCGCCTCTCCATCGTCGATGCATCCGGTATCCAGGAAGCCCGCCTTATGATAGACGTGCAGACCGCGCTCGTTCTCCGGCTCGGTGGACAGCAACACCCGTTCTCCGCCGAGATCGCGAAAATACCGGATGATCTCTTTTAGCGCCGCCTGTCCGTAGCCCTTGCCCTGCTCGTTTTGGTCGATCATAAAGCGCCAGAGGTAGCATCTGTCGTCTTCATCCTCTTCCTCAAGATTCACAGCGAGCATGCAGAAGCCGACGAGCCGGTTGTCCGCATAGATGCCGAACGGACGCGCCACGCCCGGATATTCCGCATTGGTTTCGTCCGCCTGCCGCAGCGAAACTTCATTTGTTGCGACGAAGGGCTGATCCTCTCGCACGGAAAGGGCCAGAACAGCATCTCTGTTATTATCATTGATAGGTTCCAGTTTAATGATCATAATTGTTTTTTCTCCTTGAATGTAAGATTTGATATGTAATCGTTCCTGTATGGCGTCGGCGCCTGAAAAAAGGCGCAAAAATACCGCAGCAAAGCAGCTCCCGTCGTGGCTGCGTCCTGCGGTTCCACTATCTGAAAGTTACTCAAAAACGGCGCATCAAACCAAAGGGGTATACCCCCGTGTTCTGCACCTCTGTTCAGTTTTCAGGCGATCGTAATAATCATTGGTGTACGCACCTTTCATGGAGTTCTTCTGTATTATACATGCAAATGCAGCAAAAATCAATCAGGAATACTATTAATTGTCGTTGTCGAAGAAATAGAAAAAGGATTGCTGCCTTTGTCAAGACAGCAATCCTTTTCTGTGAAAGAGCGCACAAACGTACACTTTTGAAGGTAGAAAAGAACAAACGTAACAGTTTAGCGCCAAGTTTTCGGGACATACTTATTGCTCAATACGTCCATGATGTTTGCGTCATGTAATGTAAACGAGCAGTATTCGTGTTTCCATGTTGTCCTTTGCCCGATATTCCTAAGATAAACACCATCTCCGTCGATTAATAGCCCAGCACGATTTGAATAGTCTTCGTCGATCGATATTGTTCCGATCTTATGTATTCTTTTCGGTAAAAGCAGATCAATGTCTGAAAACCATGCGATCGTATATAGCGGTGAATGAAGAACATCCTCCACACATATTGAATGGATTGACTTTGATATTTCCTCTGAAATAGCAATCAAATAATAGCCTTGTTGGCGAAACAGAAACACACCACCAAACAATCTGTTTTTACTTCTATAATAGAAAACTTCTCCTTCGGAATAATTCGATTCATTCTTAATTAGAAGTCCCATAGCATATTTCCTTTCGTTTAGCAAAAATATTTTATATTATTATAACATTTTGGCTTTACCTTTTCAATGAAGAGCAAATATAAAAACCTCTTTTGCCTTGGTAGACAAAAGAGGTTTCTTTGTTGGCAGGGGCAGAAGGACTCGCCTGCTCCGCTTGTTCAGACTCGCCTTCTCGCGCTCCGCGCTTCGTAGGCGGTCTTGCGCTCCGCAGCATCCGCTAAAAACGTCGCACTGCGGTGTTTTTGCGCCGACCGAGTCGTCGCCGCGGCGTTCGAGTCCTCTATCAGAACGCCAAACAAAAAACCACCCATGCGGGTGGTCTTTTGTTTGGCAGGGGCAGAAGGACTCGAACCCTCAAGAACGGTTTTGGAGACCGCTATGTTACCATTACATCATGCCCCTAAAGGATGCAGTTTTCGGTTCGCAAGCGCTATCATACCATAGCCTCACGCAAATTGCAAGCACTTTTTTCTTTGTAAGCAGGTCACGGTTGCAATCCGTGTTGTTTACATGTATACTGTATTTGAACCATGTATTTGGAGGTGTCCTATGCGCGTTATACAATCGTTCCGATTTGAAACTGCAAATAAGATTACTTTCTCACAGCTTCCGGAGATCGTACACCGTTTTCTGTCCGAGCAAAAGCTATCGTCTAATCGCTTTCTCTATTTTCTGGAATGCATAAACGAGAAAGCACAAGCAATGCTTCGCTTATCGTATTGGGACGCAAATCCTGAAACCAAAGAGTTTGTCCAAAAGTATCAGCCATCTGCAATTGAAGAACTGCAAAGGATCATTGACAATCCTCCGAAAAGCGCAGTAGACCGTGCCGTCAAGGATTGCCCGAAACTCGGCGCTGTGATGCAGTATACCCCTTCGGATTTATCCGGCCGTTCCGCAACATTCTATGTAAGCAATATTGCCGCACCCACCGAATGCTTGGAAGAGGACATGAAGCCGTTTTTCAAGCGCATGGAGCGTACTTACGGTCTTTCGGAAGCCGATTTGTATTATTGTGATATTGATTTCTTTGGGCAAACCATTCCTTATGAACGTGATTCCTCTCGGATAAAGCAAAGAAGCGAAGCGTTGAACTACCCCCTTGATGAAACAGAGATGCTCGAAGCGCAGCCTTACGGTTCTATAATCCACATTCAAAGGATCAATGCCGGCATTCCAAGATGGAACGATATGACTATGTCGATTGACATTCTGCATGGCGGGCAATGTTATGATCCGACACCGTATTATAAAGCGATGCAAGCGCTTCTTCCCGGCATCAAAAGCAATACGTTCCTCAAGGTCTATCTGAATGACGCTGAGAAAGCAAGAATACTAAGCATGGAGTCCGAAGCGACGCCGCTGATTGAAGCATGCCGCGCCTTCTTATCGGACAGACTGACTGCAGCAGAACGTCAAACTATGCATCAATGTAACTATAATCTTGCTCCGAAACTCAAAAAGCTTTCGAAAGCGAACGGTTATTCATATGCCTTTGTCTGGAGCGGTGTTTTCTCCATGAACAAGCGTCTGAATCACGGTCACTATCTGCAGATCAGTGTTACAAGCGGACCGTCGCATTACGATTCGACCTTTCATCTGCATTTCATTGGACTCGGTTTTTCACACGAGCTTGCAAATGTCATGTTTGCACCTACAGACCAAGGCGAATTTGATGCATGTGCGGAATCGTTTTTCGGAGCTGTTTATGAATGCGAGAAATTGTATGCAGCAAAACTCGATCTCCTGTACGATCCGTCTCCTGAATGGTTTTTCCCGAACGACTGAAGATGATTTGTCAAACCAAGTGCAACAAATGGAAATAGCGAAAAAGCACTTCATGCGAAGTGCTTTTTATCATGTCTGTCATTCCTTTCACACGAATTGTACGATATAATCGTGCAGATTGCGGTAGGCGATGCGCTCGACGTCGGCGGACGTAAAGCCGGCCTTCAGAAGCGCATCGAACAGCGCGGGCAGATCGGACGGATTTCTAAGGTCCTTTGGATAGCGCTGCATCCCGTCGAAGTCCGATCCGATGCAAACGGCGTTGATCCCTCCGATCGAAACGGCATGCTTGATATGCCGCACGATGTCCTTGATTTCGGCATGACCCGATTCTGTAAGCTGCGGACCGTAGAAGTTGATGCCGACGACCCCGCCCTTTTCGGCGATCGCGCGGATGTACTCGTCACGCAGGCACCGCGGCGCGTTCATAAGTGTGCGGCAGTTCGAGTGCGACGCGAAGATCGGCTGTGAGGAAAGAGAAAGCGCGTCCTCGATACCGTCGTCGGAAAGGTGCGAAACGTCGAACGCGATGCCGAGGCGATTCATCTCGCGAAGAATCTCTCGCCCCGCCTGCGAAAGACCGCGGCGTTTTTTGCCCTGCGCCGCACCCGCAAGCTCGTTGTCCGAATTCCAGGTGAACGTCATGGCGCGCACGCCGAGCCGGTACAGATCTCTGAGGATCGAAGGCGATGCCCCAAGGCACTCCGCCCCTTCCACGGCAAGCACCGTCGCAATCTTTTGGGATGTGGGATCGAAGTCCTTTGTGAGCCGCACAAGTTCCGGATGCGTTTCGAGCGCGCTGTAATACCGGTCGATCATAATCAGCACCTGCTCGAGCGGAGGAACACGCATGGTCGTATCCGCCCACGCCGCCAGAAACTGCAGCGCAACACCGCCGTTTTTCAGGTTCTCAAGCGCGATCGTCTGCGTTCTTTTCCGTTCATCGAGCGTCCAGCCGTATTCCATCGCGCCGAACAGATAATCGCAATGCGCGTCTGCCGCGTAAAATTTCATTCCTTTGCCTTTCTCAACAGTTCTTCCAGTTCTTCAACGCTCAAATTCGCGAACTCCATGGATCGGAACGGGGTCCGTTCTTTCACCGTCGCGGAAGCCTCGTGTACCGCTACGATCATCTCTTCGGTCTGTTTTGCATTGGGACATACAATGGATGAGTAAACCTCCGTCACCTCATCCGCTTCGTCTTCGTCGATTCGGAAGCAATCTGCATAAGAAACGACTTCGACGTCCACGCGCTTTCCGAAGATGTTTACGTACGGCTCGCATACCCCAAACGTCTCGACGTAGCGCTCCGCTTTATCATATGCGTCGTCAAAGGAGTCTGCCTCCATCATCAGGATGGATTCCTCAATAGAGACTTCTCCGCTCTCTGCCGTTGACTTGATGAGGAGCTTGACGCTGTATTTCATATCGACAAATCTCCTTTCCCTCCCAAAAAGAAAGGGGCAGAAAAACTCTGCCCCCGAACTATCTTATTTCGCGTAGTCGACCGTGCGGGTCTCGCGGATGACGTTGACCTTGATCTGGCCGGGATACTCGAGCTCGCTCTCGATGCGCTTTGCGATATCCTTCGCCATGATGACGGTCTCGGTATCGCTGACGCGCTCGGGCTTGACGATGATGCGAACCTCGCGGCCCGCCTGGATCGCGTAGGAATAATCGACGCCCTCGAACGAATTGGCGATCTCCTCGAGCTTCTCAAGGCGCTTGATGTACGCTTCAAGCGTTTCGCGGCGCGCGCCGGGTCTTGCCGCCGAGATCGCGTCCGCCGCCTGCACGAGCACCGCTTCGACCGAGTTGGGATCGACGTCGCCGTGGTGCGCCATGATGCAGTGGATGACCGCGTTGTTCTCGCGATACTTCTTCGCAAGGTCCGCACCGATCTGCGCATGGCTGCCCTCGACCTCGTGGTCGATCGACTTGCCGATATCGTGCAGAAGGCCCGCGCGCTTTGCAAGCGCGACGTTTGCGCCGATCTCACTCGCCATGATGCCCGCAAGATGCGCGACTTCGATCGAGTGACGCAGCACGTTCTGACCGTAGCTCGTGCGATACTTCATTCTGCCGAGATAGCGGATCAGTTCGTGATGCAGACCGTGGATGCCGACTTCCAGCACTGCGGCTTCGCCCGCTTCGCGGATCGTCTGGTCAACTTCCTTGCGCGCTTTCTCGACCATCTCTTCGATGCGCGCGGGATGGATGCGTCCGTCCATGATCAGCTTCTCGAGGCTGATGCGCGCGATCTCTCTGCGAACCGGATCGAACGCGGACAGGATGACCGCTTCGGGCGTATCGTCGATGATCAGATCGACGCCGGTCGCCGTTTCGAGCGCGCGGATGTTGCGTCCCTCGCGGCCGATGATGCGGCCCTTCATTTCATCGTTGGGCAGCGGCACGACGGACACGGTAGCTTCCGCGACGTGGTCCGCGGCGCAGCGCTGGATCGCCAGCGAAACGATGTTTCTTGCGCGCTTGTCGGCTTCTTCCTTGGTGCGCTGTTCGATCTCTCTGAGCATGACCGCCGCTTCGTGCTTCGCTTCCTGTTCGGCACGGTCGAGCACCATGGTCTTTGCCTCGTCGAGGGTGATGCCGGAGATGCGCTCCAGTTCCTCTTCCTGTTTTTTGTACAGGGCGTTGATCTCTTCTTCGAGTTTGTCGAGTTTTTTGTTTCGGTCGTTCAACGCCTGCTCGCGGCTCTCAACGCCTTCGAGCTTTTTGTCCAGAGACTCTTCACGCTGGAACAGCCTGCGCTCCGTGCGCTGCAGTTCCGCTCTGCGTTCACGATTCTCCTTTTCGGCGTCGGCCTTGACCTTGATGACCTCTTCCTTCGCTTCCAGAACCTTTTCCTTGCGGATTTCCTCTGCCTTCTTCTGCGCTTCGTCATAGAGGCGTTTTACCGCGTCTTCAGCCTTTTCGACCTTCGCCTCCGCGACGTTCTTGCGATAGAAGTAGCCGACCAGAAATCCGATGACCGCGCCGACGAGAAGTCCGCCGCCGAGGAATACATATTTCAACCAGTCCACGATGTTCTACTCCGATCTATGATAAATATAACCGAGCAAACTGCCCGGCTATTTCACAGTATTGATTCAAGTTTTAACGAATATGACCGTACGCAAAAAACGGATTGCGACGCGTTTCCGCAAATCTATCTTCGATTCTATGATGAACGCACTTGGCAGTGCAGGATTACTCAATAATATTTTAAACGCTTTTTTATGCAAAGTCAAGGACCGAACTGCATAAAAACCGCCGTTCCGCATCATATATCTTTTAAAAAGAACGGGACCGTTCGGTCCCGTCCGTCAGAAGTCGAACAGGGAGATTTGTTTGTTCTTCGGCATGTCGCCGAACGCGCCGCAGCTTTCAAGCATCGAAACGATGCCGGTATTCGCGCCGGTTTCGTTCGCGAAGTCTTCGATCGTCGGATATCTGACGCCCGGCTTTCTGCGCTCGCAGATGGCGATCGCCTGCCCCGCGCCGACGCCCGGGATCGCGTCGAACGGCGGACGGAGCGCATTGCCCTCGATTAAAAACTTCGTCGCGTCGGACTTGTAGATATCGACCGGCAGCAGTTCGATGCCGCGCTTGTTCATCTCGTAAACGAGTTCGAGGATCGTCACGAGTTCCTTGTCTTTTTTCTTTTCGCTGTCGGTCTTTTGCGCGGAAGACGCGGCTTTTTCGATCTCGTCGATCTGCTTTTTCACCGCATCCGGACCGCCCGCGGCGCGCGTGATGTCGAACGCGTCGGCGCGGACCGTGAAATAAACCGCGTAAAACGCCAGCGGATGATGGACCTTATAGTACGCGATGCGGAACGACGACATGGAGTACGCCACCGCGTGACCGCGCGGGAACATGTATTTGATCTTCTTGCACGAGTCGATGAACCACGCGGGGATCGCGCCGTCGACCATCGCCTGCTCCATTTCGTCGGTCAGACCCCTGCCCTTTCGGACGCGCTCCATGATTTTGAACGACAGAGACGCTTCCATGCCGTGCGCGATCAGATAATTCATGATGTCGTCGCGCGTGCAGAGCACTTCGCTCAGCTTTGCGATGCCGCCCGTAACGAGCGGTTCGGCGTTGTTGAGCCAGACGTCCGTGCCGTGCGTAAGCCCCGCGATGCGGATCAGTTCCTCGAACGTCGTCGGACGCGTGTTTTCGAGAACCTGCCGCACGAATCCGGTGCCGAACTCCGGTACGCCGA
>Ga0247611_10003211_pt1 | contig 24656 bp, 31 predicted proteins | sample 177DNAGHGhighgp2_FD_192422 | JGI IMG/M metagenome (GOLD analysis project Ga0247611, IMG submission 192422) | Sheep rumen microbial communities from Palmerston North, Manawatu-Wanganui, New Zealand - 1770 DNA GHGhigh gp2 | ecosystem: Host-associated > Mammals > Digestive system > Stomach > Rumen... | reverse complement strand
GTAGATATATAATCAAAAGAAAATAAAAGAAGGGATAGGCTTAATTGCCTATCCCTTTACTTTTTTTATATACCCTACCACAATATCTATCTTTAATCCTTATCTTATGACCATTCTCTCTGTTGATTTTCGAGCGAAATAGGATAACTTTACCACCTTTTGTAAGGTATTCAAAGTAGTACGGTAATAATCCAAATCTCTTACTTTCAATCCAAACTTCTCTGAAAACTTCACCTTTCTGAAATACTACCTTATCTATTTGTTCGTGTACTAAGTCTTTTCTCTTCTCTCTTGTGTCATAGAAAACATCTAATTCACCACTAGAAATGATAGAAGCAAATGGGTCTAATCCTTGATTACGAATCAATGACTCCTTTAATCGAAAGGCTCTATTACTATATCCATTTAATTGCTTTTGAACGTTATCTATTTCTCTATCAATATTTACTAATTGTTTCTCCAACCAATTCTTGCTTTTGTTGGTCATAATATAAATTTCTTCTACCTTATTCTGTCTTTCCATCAGTTCTTTAATATGCTTTTGGCATCCATCCATCTTTTCATCCAATTCAGTTATAGTATCATCAATTTCTCTTAATCTTTCCATTGAATTAATCGTTTCACTCCTATTCTTCAGTTCTTTCGCTACTTTCCAAAGAATATACTCAGCTAATTGACAACTTATGGTAAAAGACTTATCAATAGTGGTGTACTGTTTCATATCCTTACCACACATATTCTTACCATTGAATGACATAATACCCAAACCAAGATAAATGTTTCGTGTGTTCTTTTTCTGCTTTCTATTTGCCTTTCTGAGTGCTGCAACTTCTTCCCATAATTCTTTTGAAACCATTTGAGGGTATCTAACTACACCATTTTCCGTAACTGTACCCATATATTGCTTTTCAGAAAGTATTGCATTAATGGTAGATGTTTCAGTTCTCGTATTGTTTTTTCTTGACATCCATCCTCTATCATAGCATTCTGTGAATATCTTCTGTGGGGTCATACCATTCTTGTAAGAAGAAAAGATGTATCTAACTACCTTACCTTCTTCTTCATTGATATAGATTTTCTTATCTTTACCAACAAAATAACCAAAAAGACATTTACCTTTTCCAATTTCTCCCCTTGCTTTTGCTTCTTCTACTCCTCTCGCTAATCTTACTTTCTTCAGACGCATTTCTTGTGTTGCCATTGTATTAAAAAGAGAAAATACAAGTTCAGTAGAAGTATTCAGACTACCATCCCTTTCAAGAAGAGAAAATGAAGGTTCTTTGATTTTAAGGTTCACTTTATGCTCCACCAAAAAATCCTTAACTGTGATATTCACCTTTTCTTTTCTACCAATTCGAGATAGTTCATAAGCATACACACACTTAATGGATGGGTCATTTTCAATGAGATTAAACATTTGAGTTAATCCCAAAGATTCTGATTCATCCTTAATTTTAATGGCTGACTCTTTGTTTTCAATGACGATAATATCCTCTTCTTTGAACCCATCATTCTTAGCCAACTGAATGACTTCTTCCCTCTGCTTATCAAGGTGCTGTTTCAAAGTTGAAACACGAACTAAAACTATAGCTTTCATAATGACAATGTTGTTTGGTTGTTAATTTTGTTGCAAATATACAACATTATCCGTAAAGTAGTATCATAGGGTGGATGAAAAATCTTTTCCCCAATAGCGATTTCACAAATACCCTATCATAAAATACCTATTTTGCAATGTCGAGATTGCAATTTAAGGGAAAAAGGCTTTTTTTTGGAAAAAATACGACCTATTTCCGCTATTTTTCAAAAAGTTTAAAATTTAGCTCGTGTGAAAAGAAGGGTGGCATTGGGGTTTAAACGACTTTCGGAATCTTTGACCCCTCCCCCCATACAAAAAAAGAGGGAAGTAAACCAAAAATGGTTGCTTCCCTCAAAAATTACTAAAGTTTTTCCAATTGCTCTTGGAGTTTCTTAATCTTCTCCTCCAGTTGCACCTTCCTCAAGACTTTTCTCACATTAGTGATTTGATTCTTGATTTCTTCATTTTCAATCTTAGTCAAATCAACTGATTCAACTGCTGTTTGGAACTTCTCCAGTTCCGTTGGTTTCTTAATTCCTCTAGGCATACTGAGTAATTTTGAAAATGGACTGCAAAGGTACAAACTGTGTAAGAATTTTTCCAAATGAATTTCAAAAATCGTTATTTTCTTAACGTTTTTTCACTTTTCAGTCTTTGCTCTCTTCTTTTGAAAGTCGTAATCTAGGTTGAATCCCAATATTCCACTTACGAACACCAATAACTGTGCTGTAAACCAAAGAACACTTGCATCAATTACTCCTTGTGGTGGTATGAATAAGGCTATGAACCCAATAACCACCGCTGAAACAAAAGCAGCAATACTTAAAGCGTATTTTAATTTCTTCTCTCCCATTACCCATATTGATTATAATATTAACTTATGTATTCATTCAAATCTGTAATATCATAAGGTTTCTTTACTGCATTGATAGCTGCGATTTGTGCCAAGAAACAATTATCTTCTGTAATACCTATAACTTCTTTTTGTGTTCCCCAATTTGGTCCGGGAATATTATGTCCTTCAATCCAACTAACATTAGGTCTTGTTGTTTCACCAATTATTGAAACATAATCGAATCCAATAACTCTTAACCAAGTAATAGTATGTGTGTATGCTGCTGTAAGGCAACCCAAACCTTCTTGTAAGTGTGCTCCATCGTAAGTTAATCCACCACCTACTCCTAAAGATTCAATGGATGAAATGGTTCTTAAATTTTGTACGGCTGTACCAAATGCAGATAAAAGGTCAAAACTTGTAGTGTTTATAAGTGTTTGTGAATTTTGACTTACACCACTCCATCTGTTATATCTATCTGTAGTTGTAGTTCCTTTGCCTTGAATAGTAAACCATTCTAATCTTACGGGTTTACTTACTAACTCAAACACTTTCTTTTCAATCTTATGAATGAAAGGTTTATAGTAATAATCGTATTCCAAATCTGCTTGGTTAGAACCTTGTTGGAATGTTATAATATCCCAATCTTCATCTTCTATCATCGATTGAATTGTAGGGTTTCCCGAAGTAGTCCAACCATCATCATCATTTGTGTATTTATAATAAGTATAAGTTACGCTTGATGGATTGTATGTAATAGGGTCTTGATTTGGTCTTTCCAATATTTGTGTTTCATTAGTAAGTGCTGCACAATGTTGAGCAAGAACAGCACCACCAAAATAAGCTATACCTATTGTTAAGTCTATATCATCACCAACAAGTCCTTTAATTATAAATGGAGAATAACCAACGCTGTCTTGTGTGAAAGAATTACCAACACATAATACCTTTAATGTCTTACGTGATTTAACTTTTAATTCTTCAACTTCTTCTTCTACTAATTCTATTCTATTTATTGTATAGGGTTCAAAATACTCTTGATAAGGTGGTTCTACAAAATTAGGGTCATATTCACTACCTACTTCAATCACCATTACCTTTTGCCAATTATTGTCTGTAGGTTGAACTCCATTTGCTGAAAAATAACAGTTGAAATCAATATATTTTGTATCGCTTCTTGTCTTTATCTGTCCTTTATAGGCTGTTCCACTTGCATCATAGTTCGGCATTCTGTAATTACTAAATTCAGAACCATTAGGAGCAATTACTTTTCCTTTTGTTCCATTAGCATCTATACATCTCATATTTACAGAGTCATTAGTTGCACTCCTATAAATATAATAGAAAGTATTCGGCTTAACTTCACATCTTGCAATTCTACCTATATATGAACCTACTTGTTGTACATCACCGTTAGTACCTAAATAACTTGAACCATCAAAAAAATCTCCTTTAAATACATTATAGGATTCTACTTCAGTATATATTGAATTTTCAATCTCTGTAATATCATCTTTTGCTTCTTCTACATCATCAGTCAAAGTAGGTATTGAATCCAAGGTATCAATATAAGAAGTAGTGCTACTTTCCATATATATATGTTTAGCTGCAATTGTTGCTGTATCATTACCTCCATTATTTATTGCTAATTTTGTTGCATTTGAAGGTGCTAATACTTCAATATCAGTAAATGTTTTACCCCTATTTTCATTAACACTATTAGGAAAAAGTGCGGGTGAAATAAATGTACTACCATTATACCAAGCTGCCAAACAACCTAGTACACCCGTTCCATTTTTACCCGTAATTAAGTATCTCTCTGAACCTTCTACAGCATATTCATTTATCTGCCATTTAGTCGTTACGCCACCCTCATAAGAACCGCCATCCCATTTTATAAAACTACCATTAGTAGTATTGGTTGCCGACAATGGTTCAATTACTTCTGTTTGTTTATATATTGGGATTTTTTCATCCAATTCCTCTTTTACAGTTTTGCCATTAGCGTTATTATATACCAAATCACTTACAGTCTTTGGATAGTAGATTACTGTCCCTTGTGGGTTTTTTATTGTTATATCTTTTGCCATATTGCTTGCTTTTTTAATTAAATATCATTTCCTAATATAAAATTCCCCGTTCCACTATTTCCAAATAGTTGACCACTTATTTTGTCATACATATAACCAACTTGACCTACTCTTACGGGTATTCCATCAAAAACTACTATATTATTTTTTAAAATCTTTGTAGCAAATACTCTTGCCTTTATGTAAGTATTTGATTTAAATATATGTAATGTTGTTGGTGTAATAAATGACGGTGAAGCAGTGAATGTATATTCTTCTTCATTAACAAAAAGTTTCGTATTTCTTAGTATAACATTATATCTATTGCCTACTGTGTATTTAACAAGAACTGACCTTGTCCCAAATCTTTGATTCCCACCATTTGTAATATATAAGTTTATATCATTAGTATTATTACCCCTACTAAAACCAATAGATTTATTATTTTCGTACGGAATAAAATCTATTTGAACTTCTGTATTTTCATCACCATATAACAAAGTATCAATCCATTGATTACCATCTGATTCCAAATACTCAATTTCAGCATCATAAGGTTTAGAATCAAATATAATATTATCACCTTTATACACTCTCCTTACTTCATTATCTCCAAGATATATTTTACCTATTTGTGTATTTCCTAATGCAATCATTGTGTAATAAAGTATAATGTATTATTATCTTTAGTAGTCAAAGCATCGTATTCTGATTGAGTCATTGATTCAAATTCAAAATCCAAAGCATCTTGTTTACTATTCCAATTTGCTTTATCTTCTGTTGATACGTGAACAGTAGTGTTATTGGTATGTGTTGAAAGATTGGTTGATACACCATCTATATCTTCATTTATTTCTGATACTATATCATCTATTGCTTCTTTTGTATAAGTATCAGTAGAACCACCACCTCCATTAATTTCAAGTGTGCCACTTAGACTTACTTCAGCATAGGCAATACTATCATCGTTATGGGTTTCTTCTTCTTCTGTACTTCTTACAAGTTGAAACGCTAATACCTTATCTAATGCTGATTGACCAACTTCATTTCTTTTATACCAAACGGTTAACCAATAATTACCAAGTTGTGTTTGGTCAATACCATAAAATGTAGCTGATAATATATTATCATTAAAGGTAAATGGAAGAATAGCCACACACTTTGATGGTACTGTCATTTCTAACGTTAGGTTATCTTCTGAAAGAATAACGCTTTCATCATCTGTTGTTATCTTCCAATTTATCCTTATATCTTTTCCAATGCGAATCTTATCCATAATTTAAAAGTCATTATAAGTATTAGTTCCTTCCACTATTGAAATCTCATCCACATAGGGGATTAATGATTCAATTAAATCTTCTCTTTCTTCTTCTGTAAAGTTATCCCAAGAACCTTTTGCCGCTACCATTAACCAATCACTATCGTTAGTTTCACTTGGTTCTACATTAGTATTTGCTCTTAGTGCTACCCAACTACTACCGCCTTGATACACTACATCTAATTTAGTATATGTTGTTGCGCTGTCCCATTCACCTTTGAATATTGGAAGAATGCGCCCTATATTTATTTGCGTACTCATATTATTTTGTTATTATAAAATTTCATCAGAGTCTATTCTAGTATATGCATTGATGTAAAAGTGTCCATCAGTTTCATTTAATTCAAAGAAATCATCCTCAATAACATTTGGACAATCTGCATACAACATCATTTCTCCAATTACATCAATCCAAATATACCTATAAGGCACAACATTAACAGTAAGTGTGCCTCTGGTATATTCTTGTGTTTGCTCTATATTGTCATTATAGTATAAATTACCATCACTTTCATTAAGGACAAATGAAGATGCTGTTAGTGCAGTTTCATCTAACTGATAGATAATCGATGTTGTGTTTTTCTTTGGGAAATTTTGATGATAAATTATATCACCGTTTCTTCTGTAATTTCTTTGTTTATTTTGCTTTATCATTTTATCTCAGTTATTTTAAGGTTTACTACATTTCCTCTGTAATCAACACTCATTCCATTTACTATAAATATCTTGTCATCGAAGAAATGATAGATTAATTTACTATAAGGTTTTATATTTAACGAATTATGTAGATTTAATTCTACTTGTGTCGTTGGTGTTGCCCATTGTTTGATATTGTTGGCTATGATATGTTCTTCTGCTGTACCAAATGATGATGCATTCGCTTTACCAAAGAAAACATTAAGTCTTTGAAAAGCCTCATTATAAGCATTAGGGTTTTGGAAGATACTATAGCCATTTTCGTGAAACAATGGATTATATAAGATACTACTGTAGTTAGTACATTTACTGTCCCAAGTAGTAAGTTTTAATTCTATATCATCCTTATCTTCTACTGCACCACTTGAAATAACATTCACATATTCTGTATCAGTATCATCATCTGCATCTATGATTTCATTTGGATTCTTTGTAGCTACTTTTATATCAAAATCCTTCAGTAAAACTAATTTTGTTAATGTATTCCTATTTAAAACACCGTTCTCTGGAATCACCTCTCTTGGACTATAAACACCAAAAGGTCTATATAAGGTAAATTTGGCATTACATACTCTTACACTGTCTGTATAAGGAGAAGGAATAGCATAACCTTCTGTGTTTAGGTGCATATCCCAAGAAATATTGTTGACTATCGGAATATCAATTCCAAAGGCTTTCTTATCTTTCTCAAATTTCAGTGGTAATTTGAACTTAACAACTCTTGCTGATTCAACCCATTCTTCACCATTCCACCATAAACCACCACATCTTAGGCTCGCCCATTGAAAGTCTAACTTAGGATTCATTTTGAAAGAATCTTCATCACTCAATGGCATTAATTGGTTATTCTTTAAGAAATCAAATTTTCCACTTATAACAAAGTAATTATCACTTCCCAAAACTATGTGATTTGACTGCCATACTACTACGGGTTGACATCCATTTGTGTAAGGTTGGAAATCACCTAGTCTTGCATTAATATTCGTATAATTATACGGTATTGAAATAGCGATACAATTACTGAAATTAATGCTATTAATCTTATCATTAAAATCTTCAACTTCACTTACTTGATACTGAACAAAGGATGCTCCAATATAGTTTTGCTGTGTAAAGTAATTCCATCTTTTACCATCGATAATATAACTATCAATGTTATCTAATTGTGGTTCTAATATATAAGTTGTACCATAAAGGTCTGGTGAATACCAATGTGTATAGATGTAAGATGTATTAAATGTTTCTGTAGTATCATTCACATAATTTCTATATCTTATGAAATAGATATACTTCTTATCATCTAATTCAACATTAATTACAGTTACGTTTTGTGTTGACTCTACCACTGTTGCACCATAATCATAAGGATGAAAACCAACGTCATCAAGAACTAATGGTTGCTCCCAATTATCAGTTTCTTCTAAGTTTGAAATGATTCTAGTATAAGGGTAGAAATCATCTTTCACCGTTAACTTATTATAGGTAGGTAATAAGGTAAGATTAGTACCATTTGATGCAAAATCATCTCCTAAGATTTCGTGTGTATGTTCAAGAGTTATCTTTGACTGTCTCAGTACGAAATCATCGTTGATGTAGTATATTTCATAGTAATCATTATAGTTATGTCCGTTCTTAATTGATGGGTAGGATATAAAATAAAGACTATCACCAAAAGGTACACAAGTAATCGAAAGATAAGTACAAATGTGTTCTATCACATTTAACACTGTCATTGGTTCACCATCTTCATCAAAGAAATTTCTTTCATCTACATATAGACTATGAAGAGGGTCTTGGAAATCTACTGTTGGAATTACTACTGCATCCGTTATATAGATGTGTTTGTAGGTTTTCAGATATTTACACCACTTTTTAATTATATCAGCGAATGAACATACAGTAGCAGAAGATAGCATTGTTTCATACTTATAATATTGAAGTGTAGATAATGCATCTTGACATTCCAAATCAAATTCATCATAATAAGATTCATAAGATTGACTGTAAGCATTTGGTGTTGCAAATCCTATCCATTCAACTGTAAAGTGTGTATCATCAGAAGTCCGTAGCGATAGGTTATCTTGTGTTTCATCATTCTTATACTTTAATAGTTTAACAAGTACGTTATTGTTTGTGGCACTATTAAAGTTATAATTTATATCTCTCTGTAATAAACCAATAGTGGCTGTACTACATTTATAAGGTTTATAAATATCATCTTCTGTTGAATATTCAACTGTAAATGGGGAATCCGTAAATAACAATTCCTCACCTACAGTTAATTCATTATTCTTCCAATTGGTGATAATAACAACCTTGTATAATTGACCATTTTCATCATTTGAAAAGTCTAAGTTTCTAAAAAATCCCCAATAATACATATTACATCACCTTACTTCTTTTCTTATTAAAATTATTTAGAACTCCTACTAAATCGTTTCCATTAATCTTGAACTGAACGGTACTACTATCTAAGTTTCCACTGTACCCACCATTACCATTAAGGATATTAAATAAGCGTGATTGTTCACGAGAATTCAGAATCATTTCACCCTTATTGACTCTTGCAATATTGTAGTCCCCAATAGTAGTAGTGCCTCCAACTATACCACCACTAGCATAACCAGCTGTAGCACCCTTAGTAGCCTTCTTAATAGAAGCTATCATTGATACCATTTGAGCAAGTCCCGCTACTGCAAAAGTAATCCAAGCCCAAGGTCCCAATTCTGCCGCTTGTGTGGTAGCTTGTGAATAACCTAATGCTACATTTGCTATAGATTGTCCAATAGTACCCATTACGTTAAATGCTGGTACTTTAAGATTTTCACCAATAGATGCAAAAGCAGAACCTAATTTATCCGCTACTTCTCCAACATTAGCTACTACTTCGGGGTCTATATTGATTTTTAGTTTTCTCTCATCAATCTCCTTTTGGGTAAGTTGTAATTGTTCCTCTAGTGCCTTAGTAAACTCATCACTCTTTAAATCAATTGCTTCATACTTTAAAGAAACAGCTGGTTGGATTTCAATCTCACCATACTTTTCTTTCCTATCAAGGAATTTATCTATATCAATAGGTTTATTCTCTTTTGAAGTAGTAGAACTACCACTCTTTGATGTAGATGAAGAAGATGTTTTATTAGTACCTATATTCAGTTTTCCTTTAAGTTCAGAGGCTTTATTATATAATTCATCTAATCTCTTATCTATGTTTTGAACTTCACTATTACTTCCAGCAAGAATAGATGCCGCTGTAGTATCATAACCATTTTCAAGAAGCATATTAAAGGATTTCTTGTAAGCCTCCATTCTTATTGCTGCGAGTGCTGCTGCATTTCCTTGTAGTCTTAGTAATTCAATAACATACTGTCCTTTGTTAACTAATATATCTTGTGCCTCTGCTGTACTATTTACTGATATACCTAACTTCTTAAATTCGGCTGTAGCTTCTTGTATAATAGCTGTCTTTTTTAATTCAGAATTGGTATTTATATAGGCTGACCTTAGATGGTCTATTCTGCTTGCTGTATTGTTGTACTGTGCTGTAGCATTAACGTAGGCTTCTCTTTGTTCGTCTATCTTTCTCTTTGCTTCTTCGAGCGCTCTATTCTGTTCTTCTTCACTTTCCTTTGCATTATCTGTAGCTAATGAGTAAGTAGCGAGTGCCGCTGCACCTACAAGAATTAAACCAGTTAAATCTCCGAATAATGCCTTTGAAATTGCTTTGGCTACATTCCAAGCCCTTGTTGCTACAGTATTTGCATTAGTGGCTACTGTATTTACACCAGTAGCAACACTATTTCTTGCTGTACTTGCCGCTACTACATCATTCCAAACTGACCTTAATCTCAACATTAAAGCAGAGTCTGCATTAAGATTATTAGCTATCTGTTGAATACCATTAGCAACTGCCATTGCACTTTGTACCTTTACAAGAGTCCTTTGTAAGTTGTCATTCTCAACACCAAGCATTCCCATTACACCAGTAGCTACACTACCAACACTCGCTAATGTTCCCATTGCTTCAGTAGCTGCATTAATTGATAAAGCATCATCTGCATAACCACTAACAGCTGCTCTTGCATCTCCTATAGCATCACTAAGTGAACCAGCATACTCTGCTAATTGAGTAAATTCTTCTGTGTTAGCCCTACCTTCTAATTCCAAATCCGCAAGAATATTAGTTAATTCCCTTAACTTTAATTTAAGTGGTGCTGTTGAATTATTCATAATGGCAAAGCCATCATTGAGTGAACTAACCCCACTAGCTACATTTCTTGCTGCATCAGAAAATTGGTTAAGTTGACCACTAGCTGATTTTACATTTCTCTCATATTTGTAAACTTCAGCCGCACTCCTTTGTAGTTGTTCATCGTGCTGAGACATATCTGCCACACCACGAATTGTATATTTACTTGCCATTTATTTTCTCCGATATTAGTTTAGATTTTTCTTTTAATCGTTCAATATCTTCTTTTGAAATCTCCTTACTATCTTCTTCTTTAGGTTCTGTTTCCCAAGGAAAAGTTAGTATGTCTTTTGGGGTTATCTTTTTCTTAGTATTCATCTGAACATTGGAGTAAATACTAAGTCTTGTTCTCTCCCAATCATTCCTTTCTAAATATCGAAGATTATTGATTATCTCATATAACTCATACTCTTCCATTTCATCCATAAAATAGGGTACTGATACTACCTTAAATTCAAAGCATAGTACCCTAAAGAACTTATGGAATATTAGACTTTTTTTGGGTCTATGACCTCCCCATTCTCATTTCTCTGGTTGATATAACCATTCTTATCCATTATAGATAATAGCCATTCATTAAACTCATTTATAGCATTTGGATTATCGTCTAACCAATCTACAAAATCATCAAATGATAGGTCTATTCCTTTCTTTGAAGCTAGTATCGTAGAGTATAGATAAACTATCACTTCCGTTACTCCAGTAGGCTGAAATGATTCTCCAACAATCTTTTCATATATCATCATTGAACGAAAAGAATACTTCAAAGTTATCTCGTTTCCTTTTATATTAAGTTTCATATCCAATCAAATAATTAAGTTCATTAAAATAAAAGTGGGAGGAAATAGTTTTTTGACTATTGCCTCCCTTAGGCTTTTAATAGCCTTTATCTAAAATTACTATGTAATTATTATACCGTTACTTTAGTAATTTTACCATTACCAGTTAATGTGATACTGAAAGTTGCATTTTCACCAGTGTTGGCATTTGCTACAAGAGATGTAATAAAAGCCTTACCAGTGTAGCAACCAGTAGTTGTTTTAGTCCAATATTCGTAATCTCCATCTGCTACTGTCTTGGTTGGGTCATTCTCTGTCTTATGACCGAAGAAAACAGTAATTGCTTCTCTCGTCATCATTGAAGTAAACAAAGTATCATAAGCATTATCTGTATAAAGATTCTCTGAAGTAATCTCCCAAGTAATCTTATTTACTTCACTTGCTCCATACAAACTATGGTCTTTTGAACTAGTGTCTGTAGTATCACCATTAATTGTGAGCGTATGTGCTGTTGCATAAGCGATAGAATGACCTTGTGCATCAAATAACATTAGGTCATCACCTTTTACAATACTCTGTGGTGTATATTGTGCCATATTTATTATAGTATTTATTTAATTATTTTGAATTTACCGTACATTGAAAGTTAAGAGTTTGAATGTAAGCATTATCACTCCAACTTTCATCTATCCCAACTAATCTTACGTTGGTAATAAGCATATCTTCACTTATAATCCTTCTCTTTTCTAGAACCATCCTAATTAGGTTAGCTATCAATACGGAAACTTGGTATTTATCTGAAACTGCCAATACTGTAAAATCTACTGAATCTTCACCATAACCATCCTTTGTGTAATTCACACTCTGAACACCATTTCTCCAATAAACTATGAAAGGGTAATTAGTTGACTGTTCAGCAACAAGTGGGAAAACCCTACCACTTACGTATCTCTGAATAGTTTCATCCTCCATTAAGACATTGTAGATAGCTTTACCAATCAAAATTGAATTTGTCATACTTATCCTCTATTAATTTTATTTACTGCATCTTCTATAGCTTTATTCATCGTACTTTGATAGTAAGATTCCATCTCATTCATTGTTTTCTTAAAGTAGAATTTCCCTTGCAAAACTCCCGTGCTTCTTTTCTTCTTTAAGGGTACTCCTTTATATGTCTTTGCAAATCTTTCTCCTACTTTATAAGAACCACTTTCAAGGATAGGCAAACGAAATGAGCCACTACCACTTTTTCTATTTGATGTATTGAGAACCTTTCCTACAATTGCGCCATCTTGATTTTCCCAAATTCTTGTTAATCTTACTCCACTTTGTAAGGTATCATTGTATTTAGGATTCTTCTTATTAGCATTTCTAATAACAGAATTAAGATTGACAACTCCCTCTTTCTTAACAGCAGTGAGTGCTTTTCTAAGTCCACTTGAAAGACTCTTCTTCATTTCCCTTGAGGATAGTTCTAAGAATTGATTATAGACTTTTGTAGCATTAGTTTCAATCATTTACTAGTTCCGTTTCTATAGTTAATTGCTGTTTAGGTTTATCTTTTTCTATCTGTTGAATTCTCCAAAACTTTCCATTATATTTAATCCAATCAAATTCTTCGATAGGTACGTACATTCTAACTTTAAAAGTCTTTGAATATACATAGATAACTTCATCATTTGTGGTTTCTCTACTTCCGCTTCTATGACTTACAGAGGCTCTCGTTTCATACTTCTTAATGTAGTCTGTATGCTGATTACCAAATTCATCAATAGTTATGTTTGGTTCGTAGATTTCAATGATTTCATTTAGTATTCCAGCATTCATTACACATCTAAGTTTTCGTTATTATAATTTTTGTATAAATCGAGTAGGTAATTGTAAGACATTGGAACTTCCGTTACACTCGAATAAGAAATAGATTCTCTCGAAAGATATAAGTTTCCAATAAATAGTAAGATGGCGTGAAGAAGTGGTGAAGGTAAATCTCCACCATTTTCTTCACACACTGAACTTAATCTTTGGTTGATATGTTTCTCTACGGCTTTTTCTGCAACATCTGCTAAAGTGAGTAAGTAATCATCATCTTCAGTAAATTCCGAATTGATGTTCAAATGTCGTTTAATTTGTGCTAATTCTACGTACATAATCAACCATATTTTTTATTTCTTATTAGGCTACTGTAGCAACTTTAATAGCACCAGTACGAAGTACCTTAGCATCGAAGAATGCATTGATGATAAGTCTTACCTTACCATTAGCTGCTTGTGTATATGGGTCGAGTGTGAGGTCGATAGCCCCCCATTGACCAATAGCAAGATTACTCCAATCACCATAAGCGATATTCTTACCACCTACATTAGACGTATTGAATGCTGGAGTACCATCTACTGAACCGTTTTCAAATACCATACCAGTGTTGTTAGTACCCTTCAACATTCCTCTAAGTGCTGCCTTTGCCTTGTTAGACATAATATACTTGCACTCACCAAGAACGTTAGCATCTTCAACATCTGCTTCTAAGTCGCAAATATCACCGAAGTCTGCAATTGAACCTAATGCAGTAGCGGAATAGAAGATACCAGCTGGCTGAGTAGCACTACCATTAGCAGAACCAAGAATAGTTGATTCAAGTTTAGTGTTAATAGCATTTACAATATCTTCACGAATAACTCTTTCTGCACTCTCAGAAGTCTGTACTAAGAACTGCTTAGATACATCAATATAAGCAGTAAGTCTCTTTGGAGTAAGTTTTACTGAAGTAAATGCACCAGCACCATCACCAGCTGCGGCTGTTTCACCTTCCCAAGTTACGTTGCTTGCGCTCATTACTGGAACTTGACTTTATTCCTTTGAAAATAGGAAACCTTTACAAGGTTTATTATTTTGTATTGCTCTAACAATAGTTGATTGGTCAACACCATAAGCTTTTGCAGCTTTATTGATAGAGTCATATTCAGCAATAAAATTTCCTTCTAAGTCCATCACCTTACATTTTTTGGCTCTTGAATTATTGTGGTCTTTATAGTAATCTTTTAAACCATTACTGATTTTTTCTTTTATAGCATCAGTTCTTAGGTATTTATGATTTCTAAGCCATTCTGCACCTTCTTCTGTACTAAGCCAAGATTTTCCTTTGCCTTGCTCCCACGTGTGTTTAGCGGTATTTTTACAGATTTCTCTTTGCCATTCCTCCATAATTCTGCCTTTTGTCCCATCACCACCTCTTGTAGCATTATAACCACTATTATAGGTGTCATAATAATCAATATAGTAAGTTTCTCTCGCATCAAGTTCTTCTTCTTTACAGTATTCGAGAACTTCATATTTCCACTGATTATCGTAATCTGGGTATTTTCTTCTTGCATTATCAATAGCAGAACCTTTTCCAGTATAAGGTGTTGTTGAGGGTTTTCTAAATTCCCTCCATCTTTTCTTTAAATTTATTGCTTGCCCAATATAAGATTTTCCACTTGGGCTTGTCCATTTATAAATTCCTCCCTTTTCCATAAGAATATCATTTATTTATAGTCGTTAATTATAAACCAGTTCAGAGAACTGCACTCACTTTCATAAGTGTTTGGACTATGTTATCATCCTTTAAGGATGCTACCTCTTTCCGTAGAACTTTCTACGTACTCCCGTAATGGGATAGTCTCTGAACCTTCATCTTTTTCACTAAAAAGATGCTTGGCTGCAAATTGCCCATTATAAAACAGTGTTTAGGATTTAACCTTGCACCATCCTTTTATTTTTTTCTGCTTTCGCGACCATCACACTTACCTTCTCAGATTTTGTTGTGGTATAAAAGGCTTTAGGGTATTCTTGCAATTTAAGTAGTTATATTTATTAGGGTTCACACAACTGCTTGTGTGATTAACTCATTTCTGAATTAAGATGCTCAGCATTCCAGTAAGTTAGTCAACATCACCCACCAAACCAGTTAAGAACTTAGCACCAGCTGCTGCGAGTACATTCTTTGCTCGAAGTGGTTCGAGTACGTTGTAAACATCAGTAGCTACTACATCATCGTGTTCTGTTGATACTGTGATAGCTGCTCTCTCTTCAGTTGGCAACTGAATCTGACCTCCAAAAGAAAGTCCACTGTTTCTCATTTCTTCGATACCAGCTCTTACTACTGCATTTGCTGTATCGTCAAGATTTCTGTTGTTGACAATATCATTAATTGCCTTCAAAAGTCTAAATTCACTCTTCTTAGTTTCCATTTTGTTTAAATTAATGTTAGATTTATTTTCGTTTTCATCTTTGTTGAGGGACTCGTTCAGTTTTCTAAGTTCCTCATTAAGTTCGTTAATTTTCTCAATGTTGGAATCGTATTCTCTTTTTTCATCCTCATTGAAATCTCTAATTTCCAACTTACATTTGTCAAGAATCGCTATGTTTCTTTCTTTAAGTTGGTTCTTTTCATCTTTAATAATCAAACTGTTTCTCATAGTTCTTCTAATTCCTTTCTCAGTAAGTCCATCTTCGAATCAATCTCTTGTGAAGTCTTAACCATATCTTCCCCTCTAAGGCTACAATAAGTTTCGGAATATGCTTCACTAAATACTGGTGAAATATCAGCTAGATAACCAATCTTATTAATATCCCTATGAATAACACCATCTTCTGTTTTATACCATCTTTCTGCATTAGGTTCATCTGCTACTCTGAAAGCGAAAGAGGATGTTGAGATTTCCCCTCTTCTAATGTGTTCCAAGAGTTCATTACCTTTCTCTGTGTTAGGTATTTGAAATGAGTAGTAAACACCATCATCCCTTAACTCCAGAGTAAGTGAGCCTTTACCTTTCTTACTTCTTGCGAGAACATAATCATCTGAATGGTTCATTCTTGCAAAGACATCAGAATTATCAAGTAATTCTTGACTAATTGCTCCCCTCTTAATAGTTTCAATGAAACCCATATCATTAGATGGACTTTCAAAACAGATAGCTTTTCCAATCACCATTTTGGATTCATCAGCGATAAACTCACCGTTAATGCTTCTAATTTCATTTTCCATCATTATTTATAGTATTTTGATTTACGTATTCTTCCCACCAATAATATTATCTTCAACCTTAGTGAATGGCAAAATATGAACGTCCCCACCTTCAATAGGTGATAGTCCTAATTCTTTTCTAATTTCGTTAGGACATAAAATTCCATTCTGAAGTAGAGTAGCATAGTAGTTTGCTAATGCATCCTTATTTGTCTTTAAGATAGCTGTTTCATCCAAATTAATTTCAATGTTTCTTTCACTTGGTTTAGTTAGCTTTCTTGTAAACTCTTCTTCTACCATTACTATATACGGCTGTAATGTATGTAGCAAAAACTCTTGCTGTGCTGCTTCCAATGTAGAGTAAGAAGAGTGAGATAAATCACCCAATAGAACGGGATTAATGCCAAAGAATCTTGCTATATCTTGAACATTATAACTTCTACTTTCCAAAAGTTGAGAATCACTAGCCGAAAGTTGAATAGGTTTATATTCCATATTTCCTTGTAGGATAGCTAAACCACTTCCACCATTTGTGTAAGCACTATTCCAACTCGTTCTTATGTCGTTTTTCTGTTTATCTGTTAACTGACCTTGTACTGTTAGAACACCACTAAGATTACATCCACTTTCATAGAAATTATTTGCACTATTCTCAGTTGAATTTGCTAAGTTAATACTTCTACTTGCATAAGAAAGTAAAGATATACCATTTACACCATCATCACTATTCTTCACCAAATGAATCATATTAATAGGCTCTATTCTTCCCTTAATGTATGGTGAAGTGTAGTACAGATTTACTTCTTTTCCTTTCTTATAAAAGATATTTACTTCATCACTTTCAAGATACCTTAAAGCCTTAACAGTTCCATCATCTGCCCTATCAATATAAGCAAAACCATTTCCTCTTAGTATAACACTTTGAATAAGTAGTTTGATAAAGTTATATCTTGTCATAAGTCCATACTTATTTTCAAAAACTAAATTCAAAGAGTGATTTTCTAATTCCTCTTTATGGTTTTGGTTCTTTACTTTTATTTTGATTGGAAGAATGGCAATAGAATCACTAATTAACTCAGTTGCTCTAAAGACTGCACTAATATTTCTTGATGAATATTTGTTGTAAACAGTTGAAAAAGGTAAAGACTGCGAATTACAACTAATGTATTCTAATTCTCTCTTTTCCTCTTTACTTCTTCTAATTTCAAAATTTAGTCCAAAAATTTTCATCTAATTTCTCCCTTATATTTATAAATATTTTCTAAACTTAAAAAATCTTCTTATACCACAAAAATTTCATTGTTATATAAAGGAGATTGGAGATAAACTCCAAGCGCCTCTATCATTGAGATAACACCATCTATTTTTTGCTGATTTTCTCCCTTCGTAGGCTTGATATTTTCATTAAAATCCCTTTTCAAGACTACATTACTAAAACACCATCGAGTAATTGGGTTATCATCAATCACAACTTTACCACTTTTGATAAGTCTTTCTAATTCCTTTGTAGGCTTGTTAAAATTCCATAAGGCTTGTGAATAAGGTTCTAGTGGTAATCCTTGTGCTGTGGCATTTATTGCCCATTGTGTAGCATTGTAAGCATCATAAGCTATCTTATCTATGTAAACTATATTATTCATCTTCAATATATCTGATAGTAGATAATCATAGTCCGTAACGTTTCCATCAGTAATTGTAAGATAACCTTTTCTTTTCCAATCTTTATATAATTCGCTATTCGAGTTATCAAATAATGCCGACTGTGGTAAATAATACTTTGTCCAAAAATAGAATTTTCCATCTATCGGTATCATAAGACTAACTGCTGTTAAATCGCTTACTGCTGCAAGGTCAACCCCTACATAGGCTGTTTTGTCCTTATAATCTTCTAAGTTTATCTTCTTTGAACTTTCTAAAAGTAAGTCATTGGAAATCCATATATCAGAACTACTAACCCATTGATTGAAGTTCTTTGTTCTTATACCTACTTCTAAAGAAGGATTGTTTTTTGCTTTTTTTATCTGTTGCTCTAAATAAGATTCACTAACTGTTTGCCCTAAAGAGGGATTAGCCTTTATCCAATTTTCTTTATCTTCCCAATCATCCTCTTCATCGAGTGTATAGATGGCTATAAACTGTGAATCATCTTCTTTTAATCCACTTAATATCTCACTACATACTTTTCTATATCCATAACAGAACCCAAATAGATTAAAGCCAGCTGTGGTTATAATAATTCCCAAACTATTTTCCCTCATACCTTGGCTAGAACACATAACATCCCATAATCTACTGTCGGGTTGTTCGTGGCATTCATCTAAGACGAAACAATAACTGTTATAACCGTCATTTCCACTTGCATCACTCGAAAGAATCTGTAGAATAGACTTGGTTTTATCAAATTTAATTGAATCTCTATATCTTTTGAAATATTTCCCTTTCTTGTCAATAGAAGATAGATAATTACTTGACATCGTAAAACATATCTTAGCTTGTTTGGCAGAATTAGCAACCATTTCTACTTCGCTTCCGTTTTCTCCATCTGCTATTAACATATAAAGACAAATTGCAGCTATAAATGCTGACTTACCATTTTTTCTAGCTAACTCTAAGTAAACGTAGTTAACTACTCTCTTATCAGTGTTAGGATAATAAAAACCAAATATACTATAAACAATCCATTTTTGAAAATCCAATAACTCAAAATTCTGTCCGTTGTGCTTTCCTACAGAGTGCTTTAAGTTATATATGAAGTTTACTACTGCATCTGCTTTTTCTGACCTAAACTCATATTTGTCAAACCAACTAATAAATCTCTGACACGCTTGTTTTACATATTTACAAGCCTTAATCTTACCACTAATGACATCTTCAGCATACTCCGTATATTTTTTATCTACACTCATTACTATTCTTATCTTCTTTTCCCTTTAACAGAGCATCTATATAGTCATCAGTATCGTCCTCTTCCCCTATATTGATTTTGCTTACGCTATATGGTGAGAGTCCTAAATGCTGAATCTGCTTAATTATGGTAGCTTGAATATCTTTAGCAGTGGAGAGTAAAGGGTTCTTCTTGTATGTATCTGAATCAAATATACCGTTATCTTTTATAGACTGCCTACACTGAAAGTATAAGTCTAAATTATCTTGTAGTAAGAAGATTATTGCCTCCCATTGTGGATATACTTCTCCGTATTTTTCGGTTAAGTATTTCCTTACATCTTCTATGTATTTTGTTATTTCTTTCTTCTTCATAATCTTATAGATTTAGTTTCAAAATTGTTTATCTACTTCAAAAAGACGAAACCTTTAATGAATTTCTTAACCTATCCATTCTGATAAACCAATCGTCATAGTCAGAATACACTTCTACTTCATTTTCTTGGTGTCCATTTTTTTGCCAATCGTTATAGTATGTAGTAGATTTATTAGTGTTATCTTCTACATTATAAATAATATTACTATTACTACTACTATTATTATCTTCTTTATTACTATTATATTCTTTTACTAAGTTTGCTAATTTTCCTCTAGATATTTTATATCCTTTATTTTTAAGAATTTCTAAGTTTTCTCTTATACTTAAACTAAAGTTATACTCTTCCATCATCTGAGAGTCTATATTTTCCTTTTCTCCTTTAGTATTTATACCATTTTCCTTACAAAATCTATATAAAGTTCTTTCGCTAACATTGATGTTATTTTCTTTAAGAAAAGATAGATTTTCTTTAACTGAAAGATTTAAATCATAGTATTCCCCTATTAATCCCCAGATAACATCTTTAATTGCTGAATTTACTAAGGACATATTATTTCTATTCTTATACTTTTCCGTTTCTTCATCAAACTTTCTAAATACTTTTGGTGGGAATTTATAGATTATTCCTCTCTTTGGTGCTTTACTCCTTAGATATTCTAATGTATCTGAAAAATCCTCTTCTATTTCATCAATAGTCTTAGACATTGCCCATTCTACATTCTTTACTAATTCATCTACTGTGATAATATTAGCACCATTTTCACCACTATTATCAAAATATCTATTCAAATCCTCATAAGCATTGAATAGTAAAGTATCTGCATCTACATTAGGATTAATAACTCTTCTAAGGCACATTCTTTGATATAATTTCTTTCTTCTTTCGTTACCATCTTGTACCTTATTTACGTTATAGTATAATGTAAAGTAGTTTTCATCTATGTACTGATACTGATAAGAAGAATCGCCATCACTTACTGTAATCCAATCGTTATTTTCCATTCTATAGAAATAATTATACTTATGACGATTATAGTACATAAATTCATCATAACTTAATCTTTCCATATCATTTACAAAAGAAGGAGTACAGATTTCTTCAGCATCTTCTATATCATTGGTAGTTTCAATATATAAGGCTTCTTCTACCTCAGAATTAGGCTGTCCATTTTTTTGCCATTCGTTATAGTATGTAGTAGTATTCTCTTCTACTTCTCCATCTACGATATTCTTCTCTTCTTCTATTATCTCTTTATATATCTCTATATCATTAATATTATAAATATGATAAGTTTTGTAATTTTCAGAATTTCCAAAACATCCATTCATATATTGAGACATCTTCTCTCCACATTTATCTTCCAATTCTTCATTAGTATCTCTAACTAAAGCCTCAGAAAGAGTAGATGAACAATATTTGAAATAATCACTATTAAGTAGTGAATCGAATACATAACATAGATGAAATCTTCTACTTATTTTTCCACCTTTTTCTTTACCATCACTATAGGACATATAAACCATTGTAGGCTTAAATGTCAAAAGGCTTATATACTCATTAATATCAGTGTACTTAGTATCATCAATATCAATAAATATCACTTGGCTACCAGAGAAATATTCATCCCTTTTAAAATCTATTTTTAAGCCTCCTTTTGTAGCTGTCTTACTATCTCTCTGATAATAAGGATAACCACAATATTTCTGTCCCTTCTTATTACTGTACCAGTATTTTTTGCCTTCTTCAAATCTATATAAAGCACAGAATGAATGACCACTTTGTGCCAAATCTAAGAATTCATCTACAGTTAAAGTGTTTTCGAAGAAACACATCTTCTTTCTACCTATAGCTTCTGCTCCTTTTGAAGAAAGACAAGCTATAGCATCTGTTTTCTTTTCATAACCCTCACTACTTACGTTAAGGGTAAAAGCAAAATTCCTATTAATTTCCATAAAAAGTTAAGGTTTTAAATAACAAAATTGTTAGGTTAATTGATTTACTTGTTTTTGTTGCTGAAAACTGTATTAATAGCAGTTTCTCCTTCTTGAGGCTCATAGTCGAAGATAAACTCGCAATTCTTTAATGCTCTCTTATATCTTCCTTGTCCCATTACTCTGACAGCCTCTTTACGATTAGAATAAATAATTCCAGTAAACTTGTGTTTAAACATAATTTTAAGGTTTTATTAGGTTATTATTTGTAAGGTTTTAAAGGGTTCTCAACTCCTTTTTTTTCAAAAAACAATATCACTTGTTCCGTAGGTCGTAATCTTTAGACCTTTCTTCTTATCTTCTATTTCTATTCTCCCATTTGGGAAAACTTTCTTTTTGATTGACTTGTTTTTCATATAGTAAGGTTTTTAAGGGTTTTCAGAAGCATTTTTCAATAATAAGGGAGCGAGAAAGTACAAAATCCCTCCCTAATTTTAGATACTTTGAATACCTCCTTTCAGATTTTCTTTTTATATAAATATATGGAAATATTAAAATATATCCAAGTAATCGAAAAAATTTTTCTGATTTTTGACTTAAACTAAACATAAACTTTTATTTTCTGTACTTTCTCAGTAATAAGGTTTTAAGGGGTTCTGAATCCCTTTTTTTTATGCTAATTAAGGTAATTTCTTATTTGTAAGGTTTTAAAGGGTTCTTAACTCCCTTTTTTCACTTTTTTAGGCTTTTTCTTTTATGGGATTTTTGAAATTACTATTTTTATATAATGAAGGAAAAACACAAAAATGTTGGCAAAAAATCCCTAAACACTTTTTTGTCTCAAAAGCCAACATTTTTAACGGAAAGAGTTATCATTTGACCAACAAAACTATACCAATGCCTTATATATGAAAATGTATAAATTTGCTTCTCTGAAGCATTCAAAACCTTAACAATGAAATAAAACTTAAACTATGGAAACTTACGAAATTGACATTTACAATGAGGGTATCGAAGAGAGAAACCTTCTAACGGAAAAAAGTTGCTGAGAATCCAACTTTTTTCGAATTACTAACTATTTATAAATAAAATAACATTATTATGAAAACGAACCTTTTGACACTATTGTTAGCCATTTGTCTTGTTCTTTCAATCGGCTACCATCTTAACTTTAGGCTGAATGTGCTTAAAGAATATAGGAAAGAACTGAAGTATGAACCAAAAACCTATAGTGACGTAGCTTATCACTATGCAAAACTAAGGATATACAGAGAAGTAGTTTTACCAGAACTACATATTGATACAGATTCCTTAGAGAAGGAGGAGAAAAAATGATAGTATTTATAACTGTACTAATTTTAATATGTTTATTCCTTATTGGCTATATTGGCTATTTCAAGTATTGGATATATAAGGAATACAAAGATGTAAAAGATTACATTCCGCAAAGTAATACGGAATTACAAAGACAAGATGCTTTACAAAAATTTATCGAAGAGATACTTCGAAGATTTTAACCTTGAACTAAATTAAAAATATTTTTAATTACTATGAATGACAAGTTTGAATTAAACGAGAATGATGGGAGAGAGAGATTAACCAGTGTTTTAACCCAATATGGGTTTGATAAAATAATACCTACAACAAATAGGTATGATGAGGTAGATATGTATGCTCGAATAGAAGATAGAAAATATGTATTCGAGATAAAAATAAGAAATAAAATTTATGATGAAATGTTAATATCTACCAATAAAATAACAGCTATAGATGATAGAATACAGAAATATAACTTAAATGGCGGCTTCTATGCTTGTTTTTATGAAAATAGTCTGTATTTATTTGATACTGTTCACTGCCCAAAGAGAATAGGCTATCAGTATTGCCCAAAAACCACCAGTGGCTCTGATAACACTTATGTAGAAAAGGAAGTCTGTTATTTCAATATAGAAAACGCTTGGAAATTTGATTATACTGATAAATGGGATTTAACCAATAAACCAAAATACTTATAGAAAAGAAATGGGAAGAAAAAAGAAGATAGAAATAGAAGTTCCAATAACTGACGGAACTACAGTATCAAATGATGCTGTTGAGATAAAAGGAAAATATGACTTAGACCCAGCTGTTTATGCCAACCATTAATAGGGGAAAAAAGAAAGTAAGAGAGTCTAAGAATTATGAGAAAAAGGGGAATAGTCTGATTGTAGCCAAACTATATAACACTTCAAATTGGAGAAAGTTAAGGCTCTCTTGGCTACAAACACATCCTCTTTGCCAAGACTGTTTAGATGAATTTACACAAAATGAAGATGGAAGTTTTGGGATAAAGACAACACCAGCTACAGAAGTACATCACGTTAAACCAATACTCACTGCATCAAGTGAACTTGAAATGAAAGAATTGGCATTTGACCCTAATAATCTTAGGAGTCTATGTGATTACCATCACCACTTAATACATAAAAAATTACATCAGAAATGAAGAGAGAATTTGAGGAATATATAAATGAAGTTATTACCAAGGATAGGGAAATGCTGAAAGGTGGTAATATCTATATATTTAGTGACTTCGAAGATAATTACATTTGGAATTACTTTGTAAATTATATATTTAAAGACCTCAGTTTAAAGAAACTAGTTATTAAGAGAGGTTCATATTATTTAGTATATGATGGAAGAGATACAAAAAAAGTTTCTCTTCAAGATTTTGACCTTGGAACCCAAAAAGTATTAAAACTGTATTCGTTGTCTGAAAAAGACATAGCCGACATTATTTCAAATGATTTCCCGTTTTTTTGTTTTTGGAAATCTACACAAGAAATGAAAAAATTTTTTCAAAAAGAAGATAAAAGATTACATAAGAAATGGTGGAAAAAATTAATACTAATTGGAAAATTGTTATTACGTAGATATATAATCAAAAGAAAATAAA
>Ga0247611_10003210_pt1 | contig 24659 bp, 14 predicted proteins | sample 177DNAGHGhighgp2_FD_192422 | JGI IMG/M metagenome (GOLD analysis project Ga0247611, IMG submission 192422) | Sheep rumen microbial communities from Palmerston North, Manawatu-Wanganui, New Zealand - 1770 DNA GHGhigh gp2 | ecosystem: Host-associated > Mammals > Digestive system > Stomach > Rumen... | reverse complement strand
GACAAGTATATACGGCTGACCATGCACTCACGATATAAGAGTTCGTGCCATCCCATTTCAACAGTCCCAGCATACCGCCGCCACCATTAGGATTCTCACCCGAGACAGTAGTTTCAGTGGTGAGGTCTGTCAGATACATATATGTGGTGGCAAGTTCTATGTCACGAGCATATACAGCGTTAACAAGAGACTTGGCATCTGTATCATTCTGTGGCAGACTTGTCTCTGACAACTTACTCGGGTTACCCTGGTCAAGCGATTCGCAGGACGTAATGACAGTTGATGCTAACAACAGTAACAATACCAGCGTCGCAGTATGTATGGCGTAGAAAGCCACCAGGCCCTTCTTTATTTCTTTGTTGATATTATATTTATTCATTGCTTTGTTTCTCCTTTACTATATTGTTTTAATTGACATCTGCAAATCTCGTTCCTGGGAATGTCTTAATATGAGAACTTCACACCGAATGTAAACGAGCGTGCAGTAGGATAATTACCGCTGTCGGTAGAGCCTGAGTACTCCGGATCATAACCCTCGTATGGAGTTATGGTGAAGAGGTTCTGCGCAGAAGCATAGAGATAGAGTCCCAGCTTCTGTCCATTACGCAGACGTGGCTGCAGGTTATAGCCTATCTGCAGGTTCTTCAGGCGCAGATAGCTTGCACTCTCTATATAGCGGCTGTCAAGATAGAAGCTTGCAACATTTGACACGAAGGCACGTGGTACGCTCGTGCTTGGATTATCCTCCGTCCAGCGGTTGAGCAATACGGCAGAGCCGTTATAACTGATATTCGGTGTCTCCAATGCCTGACGCAGACGGTTATAAAGTTTGTTTCCGTAAGAACCCTGGAAGTTTGCGGTGAAGTCCCACTGCTTGTAGCGCAACTGAGTTCCGAAGCCATAGGTGAATTTAGGCTGTGTAGAACCAAGCACCACGCGGTCATTCTCCTGATCAACCACACCGTCACCATTCTGATCCACATACTTCACATCGCCATATTCCACTACACCCTTGACTGAGGTGGCTGGCACCTTTGAAAGGTCTTCACCCTTCTGCACTATGCCATCATACTGCCATCCATAGAATGTACCGAGAGACTCACCTACGCGTATGATAGTGTTACCCTCTATAATATCTTTTTGTGAACCGCCGAGGCTTGACACTCTGTTCTTGTTATGGGCTATATTGGCATTAGCTGTCCAGTTAAACTTCTTTGACTGATAAAGCGTGCCGTTCACTCCAAACTCCACACCGTCGTTGGTTACGTTGCCCACATTCTGGAGCTGAGATGAGAAACCTGTGGTCTGCTGAACAGACAGGCTGAGCAGAAGGTCTGAGGTCTTCTTGTGGTAATAGTCAAAGACAAATCCCAAACGTCCCTTGAAGAGGTTGATATCAAGACCGAGGTCAAAAGATGTAGTGCTCTCCCACTTCAGGTCGTCATTGCCCAGAGAAGAACGGTAATAGGCAAGGTTGCGCACACCGCCGAAGAAATAATGTGTGGCGGAATAGTCAGACGAATAGGCATAATTACCTATCTCCTGATTACCAACAGTACCTATGCTGGCGCGTAACTTCAAGTCCTCAAGCCACTTTTTATTTTTAAGGAACTTCTCCTCGTTTACGTTCCAAGAGAAACCTACTGAAGGGAACCAGCCCCACTTGTGGTTCTTTGCAAATCGGCTGGAGCCGTCACCACGCAGGGTTGCAGTAAGATGATAGCGGTCAAGCAAAGAGTAGTTAACACGACCAAGCACTGAATACAACACTGATGTTGAGAAAGCGGAGTTTGTCTCTACAAACGTTGAGCCTGACTGCAGACTGTGATAACCAAGGTTCTCGTTAGCATAATATGCTGTTGATGCATCCAGTCCCTCGCTCTTCTCCTGCTGGTAGGTGTAACCGCCCAAAGCCTCTATCTCATGTATGCCCCATCTCTTGTTATATGTGAGGGTTGCCTCAAACTGGTCACTCTCCCAACGCTTGGTACCTATGTCGCCGTAGCCCTGAGAAACGAAGCCTACCTGTGTGGATTCCGCACCAAAAAGGTTCTGACGTGTATTGATGATATTGGCTGAGGCCTGAGTGCGCAAACGCAGTCCCGGGATAATATCCCACTGTGCGAAACCAGACACGAGCACATTGTCAACCTTTGTCTCTGTATCAAGGTTATAAAGATCGGCTATAGGATTTACGGTCACGTCATCACGCACGAAGTCACCTGACTCAAACGGGTTGGCATAGTTAAACGAACCGTCAGCATTATATATAGACACTGCGGGTGAAGTGCGTATCACCTTATCTATAATTCCGCTGAAGTTGCCCGTTGAACCACGCATACCATAAGCACCTGTGCGCGTGGTCTTTGAGAAGTTTGACCTCAAGCCTACTGTAATGTTTTTCACAATATCACGCTCATAGTTGAAACGTGCTCCGAGACGTGTAAAACCAGAGTTGTGTATTATACCGTCCTGATCTGTATAGTTCGCAGAAAGCAGGAAACGGTCCTTGTCTGAGCCACCGCTGATTGACAACTGGTGCTCATGTGTCACGGCTGTACGAAACAGCGCATCCTGCCAGTCTGTACCAGCGCCCCATGACTGCACAACATCTTCAGTCACACCCGTGGCAGCCTTCTGAGCGTCAGTTGCCAGCTCCAGATAAAGCTCGCCCCACTGTCTGGCATTGAGCAAATCAAGTCTCCTGCTTACAGATGAAACACCAAGCGAGTAGCCATAGTTTACATTTACCTTGCCCTTCTTACCGTTCTTGGTTGTCACGATAATAACGCCATTAGAACCACGCGAACCATATATGGCAGAGGCTGACACGTCCTTCAATACCTCAATAGACTCTATGTCTGAGGGATTTATAGAAGCTAATGGATTAAAACTTCCGCCGGCAAGGCTGTTACCTGTGCTGGTTGCGTCTGAGCTGTTATAAATCAGCACTCCGTCTATTACATACAACGGCTCGTTGCCGGCAGTGATAGAGTTTCCACCACGAATACGGATACTAGTTGATGCTCCCGGCTGACCAGAGGCCGAAGAAACAGAGAGACCGGCAACTGTGCCACCCAAAGCTTTGTCAAATGATGTCACGTTTTTCAGCACCTCATCGGTGTTGATTGATGCCACTGATCCTGTGAGTTTTTTACGCTGCTGTGTGCCGTAACCTACCACAACGACCTCGTTGAGTGAGTTGCCGCCAGATGCGAGCGTTACCTCTATCGGCTCTTCCGCATCATATACTTCAACTTCCTGTGAGCGGTAACCTATATATTGTATGCTTAACGTCAACGGCAACTGTACCTTGGTCTGCAGTGTGAAGTTACCCTCAATATCCGTAACCACACCCAACTCTTTTGAGTTTTTCGGCACGAGAGAGGCGCCTATGAGACCTTCTCCTGTTACAGCATCTACCACACGTCCTTTAATGGTGGTTATCTGCGCCAACGATTGCAGCGTCGCCGCCAACACTATTATTAATGTAAGTAGTTTTTTCTCCATAAATACAATTTCTTTCCTTCTTGTTTCTTATTTTCTCAATATTAAAAACTACAGTCTATTCCTTAATCTATATACCGCTCATCTAAAACTAAAAATACGCGCCTCAACAGCGCATTCGCCTCTGAATTGATTTTCCTGTCATTTCCGTCATCCGTTATTAATGTATTATGTGGCTTTCAGCCTGTCCTTTTTTACGATGATTGCTTTATTCCGGATGCAAAGGTACTGCTATTCTTTCATTCTTGAAATCCCACTCTTATGGCATTTATGCCCCATAAATATGGTATTACGGTGCAGGGGGAAATATCCACGGATATTTCCCCCTGCACCTGTTTTATCACGTTTTTAATGTTTTAATACAACAGATGTTCTGAACATCTAATCTGCTACAGATTAATACAAAGATTGTTAATTATATTTATATTGCAAAAGAAATGATTCTTTTTTGTAGGTTACAAGATTTTCTTCCATTTTTTACAATAAAGGAGAAAAGTATGTTTTATATTAGTTTTACCAGTTTAATTTATAAAACGAGAAATAGGACATTTTGGTGATTTGGCTCTCTGAATTTTGTCAACGAAAAAATGCAAACTAGAAAAAAACAAGGCATAAAAAACAGCGATGAAAGGCGAAAAACCATGTTTTCGCACCTTTTTTTTCGTAAAAGCTATCACTTTAGGATGTAAAAGCATAGCTTTTACACTGTCATTCGATAGCTTTCACACCATGAAAGCATAGCTTTTACAGGGCAAAAAACACCGTTTTATTATGCATTTTTACAACCCACCACTGATTATCAGATAGTTACAACTCCCTGTAGATTTCTCTGTACGCGACCAGCAGGAAATTATTTTGAAATATCGTAAGGAAAACGGGGGTAAGACAGAGGTCAAAATAGGACAAAATCGTAATTGCACGATATTTGTCTGTGAATAATTCCTTTTACTCACGCAAACAAAAAAAGCAGTCTGCCGAATAACTGCAAACTGCTTTTTCTTGTGACTCCTGCAGGATTCAAACCTGCAACCTTTTGATCCGTAGTCAAATGCTCTATTCAGTTGAGCTAAGGAGCCAAGCCCTTTTAGAAATAAACTGTAATAAAGTAAAGTGACTCCTGCAGGATTCAAACCTGCAACCTTCTGATCCGTAGTCAGATGCTCTATTCAGTTGAGCTAAGGAGCCATTTCCTTAATTGCGAGTGCAAAGGTAATACTTTTTTTCGTAACTGCCAAATTTTTTATTGACTTTTTACCTAAAACACATAAATTCTCGCATAAAAGGACAAAAAGAAAGAAGGGCTGTAATCACTTACTGCCCTTCTTATAGTGTTTGGAATAAGTTTTATATTATAAGTTTTAAGTCATTGGGGTGTTTGAATTCCCGTGGACCATAGTCTAAGTAAAAGACTCTTTATGCTTCTGCTGGTATCACAGACACCACACTCTTATCAAACTTACCTTTGTGGAAGTTTACTGTACCGTCGATGAGAGCGTAGAGGGTGTCATCCTTACCCTGCGCAACACCTGCGCCTGGGAAGTGCTTGTTACCACGCTGGCGAACGATAATGTTGCCTGCAACAACCTTCTGACCACCGAAAATCTTAATACCAAGTCGCTGTGAAGCTGATTCACGTCCGTTCTTAGAACTACCTACACCTTTCTTATGTGCCATTTCTTAGTCCTCCTTTTGGTTTTAAGCTACTACTGATTTAATTTTCAACTCGGTGAACTGAGCACGGAAGCCGTTGCGCTTACGCTCATCCTTGCGACGCTTCATCTTGAAGACAATCACCTTGTCACCTTTTACGAGTGGAGTAACCACTTCACACACTACTTTTGCACCATCTACTGTAGGTGCACCTACTGTAACTGCTCCACCATTGTCTACGAGCAGCACCTTGTCAAACTCAACAGCCTGGCCTTCCTCAACACCATTCATGTGGTGTACATAGAGCTTCTTGCCCTCTTCTGCCTTGAACTGCTGACCCTGAATTTCTACAATTGCGTACATTTTTATATTGTAAAATTGGGTTTCTCCGCTGGGCGTCCAACACTATCTGCCGGCACTTAACCGAGCCCATAACGGAATAATCGGCTGCAAAGTTAATACTTTTTTTTCAGTCCTCAAAATAAGTGCGTCTTTTTCTCTTCTCTTTCAATAACTTTATGATTATTTAACACAAAAGGATGAATACAAGGCCACAAACCATGTATCCATCCTTTTATATTATAATACTGTCAAAATAAATTACAAGCCAAGGCTTTTCTTTATCTCCACAATACGAGCATCAGCCTTCGCTGTGAATGCATTATAGTCGCCATCAAACTGTCCAGCAACAGGCACCTCGCAGTAGAACTTAATCTTTGGCTCTGTACCTGACGGACGAACAGAAATCTTCATGCCGTCCTCAGTAAACCACTGCAGAACATTGCTTGTTGTAGGCATATTGATGTCTACGACCTTACCATCGGCAGTTGTCTGCTTCAATGTCTTATAGTCCTTAACCGTAACAACCTTTGAGCCGGCTATCTCCGTCGGAGGTGTCTGACGGAAGTCTTCCATCATCTTCTTTATCTCATCAGCTCCAGTCTTACCAGGCTTTGTCACGCTGACAGCTGCTTCCTTTTGGAAACCATACTCCTTATATATATCAAGCAACAAGTCAAAGAGTGTCTTGCCCTGATCTTTTGCCCACGCTGCAATCTCACAGATAAGGCAGATAGACGCCGGAGCATCCTTATCGCGCACCTTGTCGTACGGCAGGTATCCGAAGGACTCCTCACCACCGCCAATATACTTACGCTTGCCCTCATTCTCACGTATGCGGTATGCTATCCACTTGAAGCCAGTATATTCATCGAAGCACTCCACACCGTTAGCGCGTGCTATCTTTGCGATAAGCTCTGAGGTAACAATGGTCTTAACCATAAAGTCTGTAGGGTTAAGCTGGCCTAATGCCTTCTTGTTCTTGATAGTGTACCAATAGAACATACAAGCGGTTTGGTTACCGTTAAGTATCTGCCATTCGCCCTTATCATTACGACATACGATGGCAAGACGGTCAGCATCAGGGTCAGTAGCCACAACAAGGTCAGCATTGAGTTTGGTACCCAGCTTCATTCCGAGCGTCATAGCCTCTGCATTCTCTGGATTTGGCGATACCACAGTAGGGAAGTTACCATCAACGACCATCTGCTCTGGCACAACGTTGATATTCTGGAATCCCCATGAGCGCAGACACATTGGAACAATGTGACGACCTGTGCCATGCATGGCTGAATATACTATATTGAGGTCTTTCTGACGAAGAATTACATCCTGGTCCACCATACTTTCCTTTACAGCCATCATGTAGTCATAGTCCATCTCACCACCGATAATCTTTATAAGGTCAGGGTTACCTTCAAACTTAACGTCTTCAATCTTAACCTTGTTTACCTCTTCGATTATACCTGTGTCATGCGGAGCAAGCACTTGTGCGCCATCCTCCCAATATGCCTTATAGCCGTTGTACTCCTTCGGATTGTGCGATGCAGTGACATTCACACCTGCTTGAGCACCAAGCTGACGTATAGCGAAAGAAATCTCAGGTGTAGGACGCAGGCTCTCAAACAGATAAGCCTTGATGCCGTTGGCAGAGAAAATGTCTGCCACTGTCTCTGCAAACATACGTCCGTTATTGCGGCAGTCATGGCCCACCACTACAGAACACTGCTTGCCAGGGAAAGCCTTCAATATATAATTGGCAAAACCCTGTGTTGCCATACCGACAACATACTTATTCATACGATTGGTGCCGGCACCCATAATGCCACGCAAACCACCCGTACCAAACTCAAGTGACTGATAGAAAGCATCAACAAGAGCCGTCTTGTCAGGATTATCGAGCATTGCCTGCACTTCCTTACGTGTATCTTCATCGAAAGATGATGACAGCCATTGCTTTGCCGTCTGCTCACACTGTGAAATTAACTGTGAATTATTCTCCATTGTTTATGTTAATTATTATATTATCCTCAAATTGACATCGCCTGCAGCTATACTCCGCACAACAAATGCCATTTAACCATCCCCCTACTGGCTACAAAGGTATATATTTTTCCTGAATTATGGTAAAGTTTAGTCCCTTTTTTCAAAAAAAAACGTATTTACTTGCCTATAAAGAGAAAAATGTATATCTTTGCCGTAATAATGAAGACAGAGCTAATATTAACAGGTAAAACAAATAGCAAGCATTTCCAGGCAGGCATTGATGATTACTCAGAGCGCATCACTCACTATATGCCTTTCTCTATCATCACCCTACCCGACATAAAGAACAGCAAATCACTCACTGAAACTCTGATAAAAGAAAAAGAAGGAGAACAGATATTAAAGAACATACAACCCTCTGATTGCCTCGTCTTACTGGATGAGCATGGCAAAGAGCACAGATCCGTTGACTTCGCAAAATGGTTAGAAGGCAAGCAACTCACTTCCAGACGTCTTGTATTCTGCATTGGTGGCGCCTACGGTTTTTCTGACAGTGTGTACAAACGGGCTGACGAGATGGTGTCTTTATCAAAGATGACATTCTCACACCAGATGGTAAGGCTTATCTTTACAGAGCAACTGTATCGTGCCTGCACCATCATGAAAGGTGAGCCATATCATCATGAATGACTATTAACTTATTAACAACGCACAATTTATAATTCGTATTTGCAGTATGCTTAAAAGATTATTTTTTGCGATTTCTATTATTCTGCTGGCACTCTATACTACAGACGCAGCTGCCCAGACTGTGTCAACAGCCAAGCCTGGCGCACGCTGGTGGTGGCTCGGTTCTGCCGTTGACAAGGAGAACTTAAGATGGAGCATGGAGCAATATGCATCCCATGGCATTGGAGCATTAGAGATAACACCTCTATACGGTGTTCAAGGTAACGAGAAAAACAATATCGACTTCCTCTCTCCCAAATGGATGGAGATGTTGTCATACGTCATAAGCGAAGGAAAACGTCTCGGTATTGAGATTGACATGAACAATGGTACAGGATGGCCTTTCGGCGGTCCCACCACGACATTGTCTGAAGCCGCCTGCAAACTGGTAGTTGTTGACACCTTGGTTGACGCCAAGGCGTTGAAGAATGGTGTAACGCTTCGTCTGCCGGCAAAAGAGAAGCAGAGTTCCACATTCAGTTTCGCTACCGCCTATCCACATGATATCAAAGGTTACAAAGGAGACGGTGAAGATATCTCCACCTGCGTAGGTAGCAACGGCTCCCTGACATGGAAGGCTCCAAAGAACGGTATGTGGCGTATCATCGCTGTGTATAACGGACGAACCAAGCAGCAAGTGAAACGCGCCGCACCTGGCGGAGCCGGATTAGTCATTGACCATTTTGACAAACTCGCCGTAAAGAATTATCTCAGCAAGTTTGACAAAGCGTTCAGTGCCAATCACACCCCATGGCCACAAGTTTCATTCAATGACTCATACGAGGTGTACGGAGCAGACTGGACCCCTACCCTTCCACAGGAGTTTGAGAAAAGACGCGGGTACTCTCTGAAAAAGAATATAAACAAACTTGTGGACCGTGACACCGTCATGGTACATGATTACCGTGAGACTCTCTCTGATATGCTGCTTGAGAATTTCACCAACCAGTGGGTATGGTGGTCACACTCCCACGGCATGCAAGTAAAGAACCAGGCACATGGTTCACCTGCCAACTTGCTTGACCTTTACGCTGCAGTGGACATTCCTGAGATTGAGGGATTCGGACTGAGCGAATTTGGCATCAAGGGACTGCGTACAGACCCTGGCATGACAAAGCTCAACGATTCTGACTACTCCATGTTCAAATATGCCCCAAGCGCTGCGCATGTAACAGGCAAGCGTCTTGTGTCAAGCGAAACTTTCACATGGCTTACAGAGCATTTCCGCACATCCCTCTCGCAGATGAAGCCTGACCTTGACCTCATGTTCTGTGCTGGAGTGAACCACATGTACTATCATGGTACATGCTATTCTCCCAAGAACGATCCATGGCCGGGATGGAAATTCTATGCAAGTGTGGATATGTCACCCACAAACACAATATGGCGTGACGCTATATACCTTAACGAATACATTGAGCGTTGCCAGAAACTCCTGCAGTCTGGCGAGCCTGACAACGATTTCTTGGTTTACTTCCCTATTCACAACCTTTGGCAGAAGAACCTGAAGACGCTGCTGATGAAATTCGAGATTCACAACCTCGGAAAACTTGCTCCAGAATTCAAGAAATCAATACTTGAACTTGACAGAATGGGATATGACTGCGACTATGTGTCAGACCTGCAGGTGTTAGGATTGCGCTCATACATCAACAAGAACGGCAAGAGAGACATTATGACTGAGGCTGGCGTTACATACAGAGCACTCGTCATTCCCGAAGGCACCATCCTTCCCGACAATGTCAAGAACCGCATCGAGACACTCAAGGCACAAGGCATAACAGTCATCTACGGTAACGACGACGCTGCTTTCTCACAGGTAGCCCGTCCAGAGCAGCTGAAACGCCAGCATCACCTCAATCTGATACGTAGGAAATCAGGTAAAGGCTACTGCTATTTCATAGCAAACCTTACACCAAACGATGTTGACGCATATTGCCAAGTATCAAAGAAGTTCAACAACGCACGTTGGTATGACCCTCTGACTAACAATTACTACGCTGCCGAAACACCTAACGGAAAGATACGCGTGACACTGCGTTCAGGAGAGTCAATGTTCTTGCAATTAGACTGTCACAAAGACAACTCCCAACAGCTCTTCATGCGTCCTACAGCCAAGGTACAAGAGACAGAGATTAATCTTGACAAGGGATGGAAGCTGTCTTTCGTCGAAGAGAGCCCGAAAGTAAATGCCACATTCAAGTTAAACAACCTGCAGACATGGGAGAAACTTAATAACGACTCTGCCAAGGTTACTATGGGAACCGGTGTATATGAGACCACATTCAAGATAACCTCCAACATCGGACGCAACTATGCAATAGACCTCGGCGATGTAAGAGAAAGTGCACGAGTATATATAAATAATGAGTATATAGGATGTGCTTGGAGCGTACCATACATACTCAGCTTTAACGGCAGTGTACTTAAAAAAGGCATCAACACTATACGCATAGAGGTTACCAATCTCCCTGCTAACCGCATAGCCGACCTTGACAGGAAAGGTGTAAAATGGCGTAAGATGGAGGAGATAAACGTGGTCAACATAAAATACAAGAACACGAAGTATGACGACTGGGCACCAATGCCATCAGGCTTGAACTCCACCGTCAAGATATACGAGACAAAAATAAGTAATATAATACAATAAAACGTTATGGCAATAGTAAAACCATTTAAGGGCATACGCCCACCAAAAGAATTAGTAGAACAGGTAGAGTCACGTCCTTATGACGTACTTGACTCTGAGGAAGCACGCGCTGAGGCTGGCGACAACGAGAAGTCTCTCTACCACATCATCAAGCCTGAGATAAACTTCGAGCCTGGCACATCTGAGTACGACCCTAAGGTCTATGAGGAGGCAGCGCGCCAGTTCCAGAAGTTCCAGGATAATGGCTGGCTCGTACAGGATGACAAGGAGCAGTATTACATCTATGCACAAACATCCAAGCTGCCTGCAAACGGTGGCAAGGAGAAGACACAGTATGGTCTCGTCGTAGGTGCATACTCTGGCGACTACGAGAAGGGCATAATTAAAAAACACGAGCTTACACGTCGCGACAAGGAAGAGGATCGCATGAAACACGTCCGCGTCAACAACGCCAACATTGAGCCTGTATTCTTCGCTTATCCAGACAACAGCACTCTTGACAAACTCATCATGCGCTATGCTGCCACACAGCCTGAATATGATTTCGTGGCACCTATCGACGGATTCCGTCATCAGCTTTGGGTGGTTAGCGATGACAACGACATCAAGACCATCACTGATGAATTTGCAAAGATGCCTGCCCTGTACATCGCCGACGGTCACCACCGTTCTGCAGCTGCCGCACTCGTAGGTACTGAGCGCGCTAAGCAGAATCCCAACCACAAAGGCGACGAGGAGTACAACTACTTCATGGCTGTATGCTTCCAGGCAAGCCAGCTGACTGTGCTCGACTACAACCGCGTAGTGAAAGACCTCAACGGAAACACCTCTGAGCAGTTCCTTGAGAAACTCGCAAAGAACTTCGTCGTAGAGAAGAAGGGCACTGAGGAGTATCGTCCACAGCACGCTCACCAATTCTCTCTCTACCTTGACGGTGAGTGGTACAGCCTTGACGCAAAGCCAGGCACATACGACGACAGCGACCCAATCGGCGTTCTTGACGTTGACATATCCTCACGCCTCATCCTGCAGGATATCCTCGAACTTGGCGACCTGCGTTCTTCACAGCGCATCGACTTCGTTGGTGGTCTGCGTGGACTCGGCGAACTGAAGCGTCGCGTTGACAGTGGTGAGATGCGTGCGGCTCTTGCCCTCTACCCTGTCTCTATGAAGCAGATCATGGACATCGCTGATTCTGGCAACATCATGCCTCCTAAGGCAACATGGTTTGAGCCAAAACTCCGTTCTGGATTGGTAATCCACAAACTGGACTAAAATTAACATTCCATACTACACATCAAAAGCTATCACTTTACCTAATAAAGTGATAGCTTTTATTTTATCAAGAACAATGCCTACATGAAACCATATTAGCAACACACACCCTTTTGCTGTCTTTTTACAATTAATTTCAAAAAAATATACCAAAACATTTGGTAGAATAAAAAAAAATAGCTACCTTTGCACTCGCATTAAGAAAACGGTGTCGGTTTGACAACAGGGAAGGTTGGGTGAGTGGCTGAAACCACCAGTTTGCTAAACTGACGTACGGGTTTACCGTACCGGGGGTTCGAATCCCCCACCTTCCGCACCTTTTCTTGCAAATGGTGGGTTCATCTAGTGGCCTAGGATACCGGCCTCTCACGCCGGGTACACGGGTTCGACTCCCGTACCCACTACTACAAAGATTATAGTTGCGAATTTATAATTCACAATTATAGCTTACATACGAAAAGAGACTAAGACTGAGAGAAAAAAGAAAACATAATGGTGGGTTCATCTAGTGGCCTAGGATACCGGCCTCTCACGCCGGGTACACGGGTTCGACTCCCGTACCCACTACTACAAGAGAAGAAATGACATCTGATTTTATATTAGGTGTCATTTCTTTTTGTTATATGGATTTTTTTGAGTAACTTTGTAACTTAAAACAATAGTCTTCCAAAGGCCGTTATATTTACAACCATACCAAATATCTGTATGCGAAAAAGATGTTACATAATATTTCTTTTAGCACTGTGGCTCTCACATGCCGCAGGTGCTATCAAATGGAATTCCGCATATCAGAATTACATCAACAAATACAAGGACATTGCCATAGAACAGATGCATACATACGGCATTCCCGCATCCATAACATTGGCACAGGGACTCCTTGAAAGTGGCGCCGGGCTCAGCAGACTGGCAACCCAGGCAAACAACCATTTCGGCATAAAGTGCCATAACGGTTGGACAGGAAAGACTATATATGTTGACGATGACATAAAAAACGACTGTTTCAGGTCGTACTCAAGTGCAAGAGAGAGCTATGTGGACCATAGCAAGTTCCTGCAAGGTAACCGTTACAAGTCACTCTTCTCGCTGAAGACTACAGACTACAAGGGATGGGCTCGCGGACTGAAAGCATGTGGATATGCCACCAACCCACAATATGCCGACAAGCTGATAGAGATAATAGAACTTTATCAGTTGCACCAATACGACACAAACACCCCTTACAGGAGCACAAGCAAGAAATCTTCAGGCAACAATATAGACATTGCTGAGGCAGGCTCATGGATTGAGAGAATATTCAAGTCTGACAAGACAAACAAGAACAAGAAGAAAACAAAGAAAGAGGACTTGCTGGGTAAAGTGGTGAAGAACCATCGCATCTACATGTATAATGACAACCTATACATCATAGCTCAGCAGGGCGAGACATTCCGCTCTATTGCCCTTGATGTAAACATAAGTTACCGTTCTCTGGCAAAATACAACGAAAGGGACAAAAACACTGTTCTTGCCAATGGTGATATAGTGTATCTGAAGAAGAAAGCCACAAAAGCAGAGAAAAAGTACAAGGGCTTCCTGCACACTGTCATGGCAGGACAGAGTATGTATGACATCTCACAGATGTATGGTATCAGACTCAGCAGTCTTTACAAGATGAACAACCTGCCTAATGACTACATGCCTCGTGTGGGTGACAGGCTCAGAGTGTATTAATATAGACTAAAGACAACAAACTGAAATAAAAATAACAACCCAATATACCAAAATGGAATTAGCAAGTAAATACTCTCCAAAGGAGGTAGAATCAAAATGGTACCAGTATTGGACCGACAACAAACTGTTTGCAAGTAAGCCTGATGGCCGCGAGCCATACACCATAGTTATACCGCCACCTAACGTGACCGGCGTACTCCACATGGGACACATGCTTAACAACACCATCCAGGACATCCTTATACGTAAGGCTCGTCTTGACGGCAAGAATGCTTGTTGGGTGCCTGGCACTGACCATGCCTCTATAGCAACTGAGGCAAAGGTGGTTAACAAACTGGCACAGCAGGGTATCAAGAAGCGTGACCTCACTCGTGAGGAGTTCTTGAAGCACGCATGGGCATGGACAGAAGAGCACGGAGGCATCATACTGAAGCAGTTGCGCAAGCTCGGTGCATCATGCGACTGGGACCGCACTGCATTCACCATGGACGAGAAGCGCTCCAAGTCAGTGTTGAAGGTGTTCGTGGACCTTTACAACAAGGGTTACATCTACCGTGGCCTACGTATGGTAAACTGGGACCCGAAGGCCCAGACCGTGCTTTCTACCGAGGAGGTAATATATCGTGAGGAGAAGTCAAAGCTCTATCACCTGAAATACTATGTGGCTGACGCCGACACCAACCCTGTAGTGCTTACAGGTGAAGAGGGAGAGGTGTTCCACAAGGACGAGAAGGGCTACTATGCAGTAGTTGCTACCACACGTCCTGAGACCATCATGGGCGATACCGCCATGTGTATCAACCCTAAGGACGTGAAGAACCAGTGGCTGAAGGGCCATAAGGTAATCGTACCTCTCGTAAACCGCGTAATACCTGTCATCGAGGACCGCTATGTTGACATAGAGTTCGGTACAGGCTGTCTGAAGGTTACCCCTGCCCATGACGTAAATGACTACGCACTGGGTAAGACTCACAACCTTGAGACAATAGACATCTTCAACCCTGACGGCACCATTTCAGAGGCTGCAGGCATGTACGTCGGTCTGGATCGCATGGTAGTGCGCAAGCAGATTGCCATCGACCTTGAGAACGCAGGCCTCATGGACCACATTGAGGACTATGACAACAAGGTGGGTTATTCAGAGCGCAACCAGGACACCGCAGTAGAGCCACGCCTCTGCAAGCAGTGGTTCCTCTCTATGCAGCACATGGCAGACATAGCACTGCCACCAGTGCTCAATGGCGAACTGAAGTTCTATCCTAACAAATATGTAACCACATACAAGAACTGGCTTGAGAACATACAAGACTGGTGTATCTCACGTCAGCTATGGTGGGGACACCGCATACCAGCATACTTCCTGCCAGAGACCGCAGAGGGCGAGGAGCGCTTCGTCGTGGCACTCACAGAGGAGGAGGCCCTCAAGAAGGCTAAGGAGATAGACCCATCCATCACCGCCGACCAGCTGAAGCGCGATAAGGATGCGCTCGACACATGGTTCTCTTCATGGCTCTGGCCTATATCTCTGTTTGACGGTATCAACAACCCCGGCAACGAAGAGATAAACTATTACTACCCAACAAGCGACCTTGTTACTGGTCCTGACATCATCTTCTTCTGGGTAGCACGTATGATTATGGCTGGTTGTGAGTATCAGAAGCAGATACCTTTCCGCAACGTATATTTCACAGGCATCGTACGCGATAAACTCGGTCGTAAGATGAGTAAGTCACTGGGAAACTCTCCTGACCCACTCGAACTGATAGAGAAGTATGGCGCTGACGGCGTACGTATGGGTATGATGCTTGCGGCTCCTGCCGGCAACGACATTCTGTACGATGACGCATTGTGTGCACAGGGTATGAACTTCTGTAACAAGATGTGGAATGCCTTCCGCCTCGTAAAGGGCTGGGAGGTAGCCGACATAGAGCAGCCGGAACCAAACAAGAAGACCATAGCATGGATGAATGCAAAGGTAAAGGCTGTATATGCAGAAATCAACGACGACTATTCTAAGTATCGCCTCAATGAGGCTCTCATGGCAGCCTTCAAGCTGTTCACTGATGAGTTCTCAGGTTGGTACCTTGAGATGATAAAGCCTGCATACCAGGCTCCTATCGACAAGGCTACACTCGAGGCTACACTCAATATCTTCGACCAGCTTCTGCACATCATACACCCATTCATGCCGTTCATCACCGAGGAACTGTGGCAGCACATTGCTGACCGCAAGCCAGGTGAGTCATTGATGGTATCTGTGTTCAAGCTTGACACACCAACAGAGGACGAGCAGCGCATACTTGCCGACTATGAGGAGGCTAAGCAAGTTATCTCAGGTGTGCGTGGCGTTCGCCAGACCAAGAACATTGCTCCTCGCGAACCATTGACCCTCGAGGTCGTTGTCAGCGGAGCCAATGACAAGGTTGTTACGCAGTGTCCTGCCCTCGGTCCTATCATCAAAAAGATGGCAGGCCTCTCTGACATCAACTACGTGCAGCAGAAGGGCGACGGCTCAAGCACATTCATGATAGGAACACGCGAGTACGCTGTGCCTTTGGGCGACCTCATCGACGTAGAGGCAGAGATAGCCAAGGCTGAGGCAGAACTGAAGCACTTGCAGGGCTTCATCAACGGTGTTCGCAAAAAACTCTCTAACGAGCGTTTCGTTGCCAACGCACCTGAGGCTGTCGTGGCATTGGAGCGCAAAAAAGAGGCTGACTCTCTTGAAAAGATTGCCGTACTTGAGCAGACTATCAAGGAACTTAAGAGTAAAGGGTAAAGAACGAGGGCAAAGGTAAGGTGTAATTGGTTAAAACAGTAAACCACAAACCGTAAACCGTAAACTCAAAACGGTAAACGGTAAACTGTAAACCAAAAACCTAAAGCTTCAAACCATGGAACAGATTATATTATATAAGGAACGTTCATACGCAGCATGCATAAGCGAGGGATTCAAATTCCTCGCCCAGCATCTGCGTATGACTGTTAAGGTACTACTACCTTACTTCTTCATTGCAGCACTATTAGAGAGTATATCTACATATCTTTGCAATTACACACAATTATATGTATTGACACACGGAGACCTGTCAGTAATGCCCTTGCTGACTGTCATCTTGATGTTAACGATAAGCTACGGTGCTATTATCTTTGCCATAGCAAGGATGTATCTCTTATTCCGCAGGAAATTCAATATAGAGACATCTCCAAACTACACAGGAGACAAAGCAGGCAGACTGGCTGTATGGCGAGATACACTGAAGCGTACCTTAAAACTGTCCATACACTCCCTACCCTACACTATCTGGCCGTATCTTATAAGCATCATCATATTCTTGGTCACACTGAGCATGTCAAAATGGGTTACATACATGATAGCCATGGGGGCAACCGAACAGACGATGCCTACCGTGCAAGCCAACGACTCTCTCAAATGGATTTGGATAGCTGTAGTATGCGGTATGTTCTTGTTCCTTGTAGCATTGATAGTATTTGCTACGCCACTAACATACACATTTGACTGTCACATGATGAGAGCTACTGATACAGATAGCGACAAGAATGATAAAAAGGCTCATTCCTTCCGCAAGGAGTATCGAGAGGGATTCAAGCACCTTGGAAAGATTCTCGGCGTCAACTGTCTATGTGGCGTGATATACATGATTGCCATCGTTGTACTGATATTGCCTGACACGATAATGTCAACGGCATATCAGAACGCTATAGAATGCATGAACCAGTACGGCGACGAGGCTGAAATACCTACATACACTTATTACATCACACTTACGGCATCAGCCGTGGCTTCGGCATTTGCATTAATACTGTCTGTGGCATTTCATGCATCACATATATTCCTGTATGGAGACATAAAGACGAAAGCCGAACAATCAAACAGATAACCAATGCTCTACAGAAACACAAACTTCTGACACGCCAAGTTCTAAAATAGAAATAATTGAAAAACAATGAAAAGACTCCTATTCATAGACCGCGACGGCACTCTTATCAAGGAACCTGCCGACGAACAGATAGACAGCTTTGAGAAACTGGAGTTCGTAGAGGGTGTATTCCGCAACCTCGGTTTTATACGCAAGAACCTCGATTTTGAGTTTGTCATGGTGAGCAACCAGGACGGATTGGGTACGGATTCATTCCCAGAGGATACCTTCTGGCCAGTCCATAACTTCATACTCCAGACCTTGAAGGGCGAAGGCATTGAGTTTGATAACATTCTCATTGACCGTCACTTCCCTGAAGATAACCACCCTTGCCGCAAGCCTGGCACAGGTATGCTGACAGAGTATATCGACAATCCTGAGTATGACCTTGCCAACTCCTACGTCATCGGCGACCGCGAGACAGATGCACAGCTTGCTGCCAACCTCGGATGCAAGGCTCTCATACTCGGCAAGGACGACATCACATGGGAGAAGATTGCTGAGATTCTCTTCGCTGGCGAGCGCACCGCAGAGATAACACGCACCACCCACGAGACAGACATCACCGTACGCATAAACCTCGACGGCACAGGCAAATGCGACATACAGACAGGACTGGGCTTCTTCGACCACATGCTCGAGCAGATAGGCCGCCACGGCATGATGGACCTCTACGTGCGTTGCAACGGCGACCTGCACGTTGACGAACACCACTCCATAGAGGATACAGGCATCGTCCTTGGCGAATGTTTGCTTAAGGCCCTTGGCGACAAGCGCGGCATAGAGCGCTACGGCTACACCCTGCCTATGGACGACTGTCTCTGTCAGGTGGCACTCGACTTCGGTGGCCGTCCATGGCTCGTATGGGATGCAGAGTTCCACCGCGAGAAAGTTGGCGAGATGCCTACAGAGATGTTCCTCCATTTCTTCAAGAGCGTCAGCGACGCCGCCAAGATGAACCTTAACATCAAGGCAGAAGGAAATAACGAACACCATAAGATAGAAGGCATCTTCAAAGCCTTCGCACGCTCTATACGAATGGCTGTTAAACGTGACATATACCACTATCAACTGCCATCAACGAAAGGAGCACTGTGATTTTATTTATTTTCCTTTTCACCACTTATTGCAAGGATTTCACAGAACTAACAAGCAATGGATTGAACTGCTTTAGCAAACTTGGCTTGCTATAGAGCGAGAAGGAAATAAAAGAATATATAATACATCTGTTTTTTCAGAAACGACCGCTTAGCAATGCGACATTTGCCAAGCGGTCGTTTTTTTGTGGATATGCCTCAATGTCAGTTATTCCTTGTATCGCCTTCTGAATACTAAGAGTTGGCTTTGTTAATTTGTGAAATCAAACAAAAAAGCATTTATTTGCACACCATACTTCATCTTACACCTTATAACCTCACATCCTATTTCTTCACCACTTTCTGATTGCCTATGATATAGATGCCTTCAGGTAGGTCGTTGAGGGCTTCGCTGACTATCACGTTGTGGCGTATCTTTATGCCGTCGGAAGAATAGACATCGACGTGGGTGCCGTCGGCCTTCAGCCGTGCTATGCCCGTGGCTACACTTGTGACACGCAGTTTGCCGTCACTGAGGAATGTAGAGGAGTCAAACTCGTAAGTTATGCCATCGGCCTCAGACTTAACGAAGAAATTGCCTGTGTGTGCTCCCGTAGAGGTGAACACGGTTATCTCGTCGCCAACCTCCAGTTTGCGACCAGCAGGCACCTTCACCACGATGGTGTCGCCGTTGTGATTCACGCTGCCCGATACCGACAATATAGAGTTGCTGGTAGCAGTGAGTTGACAAAGCAGTCGTGCCCCCTTGTTCAACGTGAGGTCACTGCCAATGCCTTGCTCTCCGGTAGCAGTGAGTGTGCCGCCGTTAGCTACGGTCACTGCACCTGTGGTCATTACCGCTGCTGATGGTCCGCTGAGTGACAGCGTACCGCCATTGATAGTCATTGGTGCCGAGTGTCCGGCTGTGTGGAGCGACAGCATGCCGTTGCCGACTTTTACCATGCGTGCGCACTGCAGCAGTCCGTAGAAATCACTGTTGTCGTTCAGATAACCCACCTCGTATGTGCTTGCCGAGCCGCCAAGTATGCCATCGGTGGCAGTCTTGGCACTTGACAGAGAACCAATCTTCGTAGTTGCAGTAACAGCATTGCCAGAACCGCCTTTATAGTGCCCCACGTTGGTAGCGGCATCGATGATGACACGAGCCTTACTCATGTCGGTGACATTAGACATCAGTCGGAACTGGCTGCCTGAGAGGGTGAGCTCGCCAGAGTAGTCTGCAAATGTGGCACCCACGTCGCAACGCACATACTTAGATACTATGGTGAGAGCACCGCTGCCCTTCACTGTGCCGTTGATCCTACTGCGCGACGAACCGATTAACTTGTTCGTGGTGCCTGCCTCAACCGTCACTGCATGGTTAAACTCTGGCACCGTAGAAGTACTGTTGATGTCAATCTGGTGTACCTCGCCACCAGCCAGCACCATTGGTGAACCGCTCTTGCCGAATGTGCTGTTCCATGCGCCCTGAGCAATGATGCCCTGTTTTAAGATGACACCAGCAAAGTTGTTAGCACCGCCATATGTAAAGTTCAGCTGTCCAGCGCCATCCTTCACCAGATATCCCGTACCGCTGACATTACCTTTGAGCGACAGTGAGCTGTTTGCCTGTGCTATGCTGATGGTAGCAGTATCGGTAAGAGTTATCTGTCGGTCAGTACCCATGTTGTCTTTGCTCAATACCAGTTTACCACGGTTGAGCACGAGATTTCCCTGTGCAGCCTCTGCAGCACCGATGGCACTCTTCTGACCACCATCGTAGAAGTTTGGCACGGTGAGCGTACCGCCATTGACGATAGTGGCACCGGTGTAGTCGCTGTTCTTCATGTTGAGCGTCACATCAGCACCGTTATTCACAGTCACACTGCCTTCGCCAGAAATGCCACCCTCACCAGAGAGGGTGTATTTGCCAGAGTTGAACACGATGCCGTTGGTTACCATCATCTCTGGCACGTTGATAGTGGTCTGCGCAGCGGTATTGTCAAACACTGCCTGGTCGCCAGCCACGTAAGGCGTAGCCTCTGCGTTAAGTGAAAAGTTGTCTGCCTTGTAGTTCCATGTGTTGCTCTCTGCACCAGTCCACAACACGTTCTCTGCAGCATCGCGCGAACCGTTGATGCGCAGTATGAGCTGTTTGTCATCAACAGTAAGGAGGTCGTAGTTGATGCCCTCTAGTCCACGGCACTTTAAGCTTTCCACATTGCAAGTCAACGTACCCGTACACTCTGCCAACAGATAGTCGGCAGTGTTCTGGCTTAGCAGATTCACTGTGATGTAGTTGGTATTCTTGAAGGTAAGGCTGCCGTCAACAGCCAGTTTGCCGCACTTGCCATTGTCAGCCTCTATCTCCATATATACGTCGCCTGGCAACGTCACAGCCTTGTCAAATGCCATCACGCCAGTCAGTCCGGCAGGCATCAGTCGACAACCCTCATAGTTGAGTGCGCCCTCAAATGTCACAGTGTCCTTCAGTGTCATGTCGCCGCAGAGCGTACCCTTGGCGCGCAGTTCCACCGGACCAGCCACTGTTCCGTTTACACAGAGCGTGCCCTCGCTGATTATGGTCTGTCCTGTGTGTGCCAGTCCTTCATTAAATGTAGCCTTGCCCTGCATAGATTTCGTCAGCGTCATGTCGCCCGTGAAGGCACCGCTAAAGGTGTAGTCGTGGCCGAGAGGATTCATCAGGAACACTGCTGAGGGTTTCCTCCCGGTGCCAAGTGCTATGTCGGAGGCGTTGCTGCCTGAGAGGTCAAACATAAGGCTCTTACCGTCAGCGTAAGCAGCAGCTGTAGTCATATCGAAAGATGTGAAGCCATTGTCCACCGTACCGCCTTTCCATCTCAGGTCGGTGTCAAACACCGGTGGCAGTGGTGGCAGTGGCATGTCGCTTCCGAGGTAGAAGCCAGTGTTAGGATGCTGATAGTAGCCGCGTGTGGTGCAGTCGCCTCTGTAGTGCGGGTCCTGCTGCAGACAATAAATGCTGTAATCGGTAGGCATGGCTGTGGTATATCCCACAAGCCCCGTAGAACCGCTGTCGTTCTGCTTGGCAAGTATGACCTCCTCACGCCAGTCGCCCGTGATGTCGCCCATAAAGGCAGGACGGGTGCCGTTAGCAGCATGGGTAGCCCATGATGATTCCTGCGAGAACTCCACCAGTCGCGACTTGTTGAGCACCTGAGTAATCATCAGGTTAGTACCATAGTTGGAACCGCCAGGCGAACTGAGTTCTTCGCGCTGCAGATTGCCGTCCCACCATACGCCCTCAAACATCTGCTTGATGCCGCAACCCGAACGAGTGTAGTCAGTCTTCTCACCCTTGCAGTCATATATGTAGTCGTCGGTGAAACTATACAGTTCGTAGCCCTTGCGCGATGCGTCAATGTCCATGCAAGCACCACGTCCTACGTCATATACCGATGGCAGATACCACTCCTTGATGCGCTCGGCTGTGTTTGCATCGTAAATCAGTTGTCCGAGCAGTGCACTCTGCTGTATGGCATACACCTCCAGGCCTGGACGGTCGGGGTCAATGTCGCTGAGAATGTAGCGGTCACCGTGGCCTATGCCTGGACTACAGAACCAACCCTTTAGCGGATTCACCGAGTAGCCGCCCTGAATCATCTCGTCACAGCCGTCGCCGTTAACGTCAGCCACGCGCAGCTGGTGGAACTCGGCAGGCCACGGAGTTTTGTCATTGCGGCTCCATGTGGCAGAGTGGTGCCAGTTTGTAGGAATGCCAGAACTCCAATCGTAGTCCCATGTAAACACATAGTTATGGTGGGTTTTGTTTGTTTCGCGGTCAAGGCATTCCATTACCAGCGAGGGGTGAATGCCGTCAAGGTAGCAGATGGCAAAGTGACCGTCCATGGCAGCGTAGCCGTCGCTCATGTAGTCGCTGCGGTTGCCGTGCGTATAACGGTCGGTACCGTCGCTCACCTCATCGTATTTCAATTCGTTGCAGGCAATCTCTTCACCCGTGGCACCGTCGATGACAGATACGTAGAACGGACGGTTGCGACTGGTCTGTGTGCGGTAGTCCACAATGCCGTCACCGTCCACGTCAGCCACATCACTGCCTTTGGCATACTTGCCCCATGTCTCGTTCTGCTTGTCCCAGAAGCGTGTACCGTCGCTCGACTTGATAATTACCTCACAGCGACCGTCGCAGTTGATGTCCCAAGCCACCACCATGTCGTTCTGACCGCCACAGATGTTGACATTCGGTCCCATGTCTACAGTCCACATCAGTGTGCCGTCAAGCTTGTATGCCTGAATTTTGTGACTCACGTCGGCAGTGTTGTCACTTGCATTCTCGGCATCGTCGCTACTGGCAGCCCCGGCATACAGACGGTCAACTACTATGGCATCCACCTCTCCGTTGCCGTCAAGGTCCATCGGCCACACGAATTTGGTGCGGTAGTCATTGCTCGTAATTACAGTGTTGTCGAAGTCGAAGTTAAACCACACATTAGGATACGCCTGCGTTTTGTAGATGAAAGGCGCACTCATCTCCCCCTCTACGCCGTCGGGGGTAATAGCCGTCACAGCATACTCCGCATTGGCAGCGAGCGACGTAGGGGTGTAGTTAGTCTTTGTCAGTGGCTTGGAGTTCAACTTTGTGTAGTTTGATGCTCCAGCACTACGCCTGTAAACATTGTAGGTGGTGCCTTCCGGCTCCTGCGCCAATTTGCGCCATGATATAAGCGAACCCTGTCCGCCGGCAGACGTTACACTGCTTCGGATGGTACTCCCCGAACGGTTCACGGCCACCACGCTGCGACTCAAAGGTTGTACTAGTCGCTGTGCCTGCATAGTCGATGGCATCAACGCCAACAGCACGGCAATTGCACTAATGATTTTGTTCATAAAAGATATCGTTAGTTAATATTTTTGTTAGTATTTCCAATCGCAAAGTTAACATATTAATTTGAAATACACATAAAAGAATCGTACGAAAAATGGTAATAGCATCCACACTACCATGTAAGAGGCATCACATTAACCAACCTTTTGTCACTTTTTTCACTTTTTTCGTGACACTTTGATTTTTGCAACCTCGATTTCCTTGCGCTGAAACCCAGCAACGGACTAATAAAATTTATGAATAATTCATGGTTAATTATATGGGAATTTGTGTTAAAAGAGAAAACATATAATTCCCGTAAATTATCCACGAATGAAACATTAATTTTTATTTTTGACAACGGATTGAAACTAATTAAACAGATTTCAGCAACGACCACAGATTACGTAGATTGACAGGATTTTTTTTCAAACAACGGATTAAAACTAATTAGACGGATTTCGCGAATTATAATCAGTGCAATTTGCTTTCTATGTTAAATTCCAAATATTTTGACCATTATTTTTAATATTATACTGATAATCTATATTCCGGGTTGTAAACTTGCTTGTTCTTGACCATGGAGGTGACGGTATGGAGCAGTTTGTTCTTGACGTTGTTCATCGCCACAGGCATCTTTTTACCCCGTCCGATAAGCCGCTGGTAGTACTGGGCGATGCTAGGATTGAAACGGACGGCAGCCAATGCAGCTTGTGTCAGCATAGCTTTTATGTGCCTGTTGGCCATGTAATGCACATGAGGATCCACATGCACGCTGGTGCCCGAGTCCTGACCGAACGGGGCAATGCCATAGTAGCAGGCTATGCTCCTTGCGTCATAGTTGAACTTGCGGAAATTGTCTGTATATACCATCAGACACACAGCATTCTGGGTTCCAATACCAGGTACTGAGGTTACTATCCTGTACA
>Ga0247611_10003209_pt1 | contig 24662 bp, 21 predicted proteins | sample 177DNAGHGhighgp2_FD_192422 | JGI IMG/M metagenome (GOLD analysis project Ga0247611, IMG submission 192422) | Sheep rumen microbial communities from Palmerston North, Manawatu-Wanganui, New Zealand - 1770 DNA GHGhigh gp2 | ecosystem: Host-associated > Mammals > Digestive system > Stomach > Rumen... | reverse complement strand
TGGTATTGTTGAAGTTTCTATGACAGGTGCTCATGAAGTTAAAGGTGTTAAGATTTCACCAGATGCATTTGAATCTAAAGATGATATTGAAATGATTCAAGATGCATTAGCTGCTGCATTCCAAGATTGTATTAGTCAAATTGAAAAAGATAGTCAAGAAGCTATGGGTGCATTTGGTAACATGGGATTTGGAGGCTTATTCTAGTCTATGGATTACCCAAAGCCTATTGAGGATTTAATAGCTAATTTTATGCGTCTACCAGGTATTGGTAGAAAGACAAGTGAAAGATTAGCAATGTATGTATTCTCTAATATGAGCTTAGAGGAAGCTAATAATTTTGCTAAAAGCTTTATTGACATTAAGAAAAATCTACATGTTTGCCCAATTTGTGGTAATTTAACAGAAAATGATATTTGTGATATTTGTAATGATCCAAATAGAGATAAAACACAAATTATGGTTTGTGAGAACGTTAAAGATTTATTTGTCTTAGAAAGCTTAGGACAATATAAAGGTGTATATCATGTATTAAATGGTGCAATTGATTTTTCAAATGGCATAGGTGTTGAAGATATTAGAATTGCTGAATTACTAGAGCGTGTTAAAAATGGTACTGTTAAAGAAGTAATTTTAGCTTGTAATGCTACATTACAAGGAGAAACAACATCAAGATATATTAAGACACTTTTAGAAGAAAGTGATGTTAAAATTACAAGAATAGCGCACGGACTACCTGTAGGTGGAGATTTAAGTTATGCTGATGAAATGACAGTATTAAAAGCGCTTGAAGGTAGGATAAAATATTAGTATGAAAGTAAAATTTTATAGTTATCAAAGAGGCGATTCTAATTTAAGTTTTGAAGCTGATTGTCAATTAATTGATGGTGGCTATAAATTTGAAGATAAAAAAAATATAGGTACTTCTATTTATGTTAAGCCAATTAGTTCAAAAGAAATACTTCTTAAAAGAAGTGGTAATATAAATTCTGAAATTAATTATATTGAAGGTAAAAGAACAAAATCAATGTATCATTCAGAATCATTATCTTTTCCTTTTGAAGTAAATACGTATAATGTAAAAGTTACTAATAATCATATTTCATTTGAATATGATTATTTTTATGAAAATGAATTAATAGGTAATATTAGAATTGTATTATTAATTAAAGAATAAAAAATAAATTAAAGTTTAACTATATCAAGTTTTCTAAAACAATCTAACCCACTTGAAAAAAAGTAAACTTTAATGTAAAATATTTTGTAGTCTTTTAACGGAGGAACAATATGGAGAAGAATTTTGCCAACATGTCTTTAATTGACATTGCGTATGAGATGGTTAAAGAAAGTGAAGATGGTTTAGAAATATCTGAACTTTTAAGCAAAACATTAGAAGCTGCTGGATTAGATAGCACTGATGCTGAAACACTTTCTAATTTATATATGGAAATTTGTACTAGTTCAAAATTTGTCTTCTTAACTACTAAGAAGTGGGATTTAAAAACTCGTCATTCATTAGATGAATATGACAAGGATGGATCTAAATTCGTTAATGCTGAAGAAAGCGAAGAGGAAGATCTTGATCTTGGATACGTTGATGATGAAGAAGACGATGATTATGATGATGAAGATGAAGAAGATGACGAGGACGATGAAGAAGACGACGATGAAGATGATGAAGAAGATGATCTAATCGATCGTGATTCAGAGGACAGTTATTCAGATTCAGATGAAGAAGACGATTATACTGATGACTCAGATGATGATTTATCAGAATTTGATGAAGAAAAGTATAATTCTACAATGGATGAATACGAAGATAAATACGATAATTAATCAATAATTATAACCTTATAGACTTTAAAACTATAAGGTTTTTTATTTTATTAAAAATAAGTTGAGACTATTGAAAAAATGATTTGGAGGGTATAAAATAAAATTAACTTAAAAGTTTAAATGGAGTAAGAAAATGAAGAAAAAGATTTTAATTTTAATTGTTTTAGTGTGTTCTTTTTTTGCATGTTTTAGTGTAAAAACATATGCATCTACTGATTATAGAACTAAAATTGGTTATTTTGAGTATGATTTTAATAATACATGGAGTAATATTAATCTTAACACAGAAATGGTTGATTTTGTGAATTTAAATGTAAAACGAAATATTAAAGATAAAAATATTATGTGGCAATATCGTATTTTTCATTATGATGGTTATCTATATAATGATTTGGATTCACTTATTATAGTACTAGAGTATCTAGAAGGTGTTGCTAAAGAAAAATTTAAGGATTATGATTCGAATGATTTAATTTTATCATATATTCGAAGTTTTAATAATTCGTATGTTGAAGGAACACAAGGATTTCTTTGGAATCAAGTAGCTGGTGAGCCAAATGCAGAATTTGCTAAAAAAATAGATGAATTAGATGAAAAAAGAAAAAATTCAATAGGAATTAGAGAATACTTTAACAGAATGAAAGATAAAGGCGTTAATCTTATCGATCCGCTAAATCCTTATGCAATAAATAATCATAGGAGTACAGAAATAGATTTGATTCATATGTTTGCTGTCATGGATGCCATGTATAATAATACAGGAAAAAATTGGTTATGTCGTGATTCTGAATATAATGATTTATGTGGTTGGGCGGGAGATTTATATACATTTACGGCTGAAGTTAAAGATGCAATAAAGGCTAAAAATAGCAATCAAAATAACGGTAATTTTAAAGATAGTTATGAGTCTTATATCTTTAAACATAAAGATGAAAAATGGCATATTGCAACAGACTTAGCTGAGTATTTAGGTCTACCATCAAAATCATTTAGTAATCTGGATATGCTTGCAGATATTGATGGCTTAAATATTTGTCGTTTATTTTTAAATTATGATAATGATTTATCAAGAAGTGTGTCAGCTTATTATGATATCTTAGATTCAGACAACTCTACAATATTAAATCGTTACAGCTGCTTTAAAGAAGCGAGTGTTACAAGTACATATGATAATAGTTTCTATAAAGAAGGATTTGGAAGCTTGGTTAAATATATGTGTGGATTAAAAGGAATAAATATTACGAGTATTGATAGGGCTAGAAATTATTTTTCGGATTATTCTGATAAAGATATTTTTGATAAGACATCAAGATTATTTATTTCTTATATTGAAGAAATGGCAAAAGGCCAACCTGAGGAGGAGCGCTAAATGAAGAAAATAATTTTTAGAGTGGCTTGTGTACTTGTTTTTATTTGTGCTAATTTAGCCTATTTATATTTTATATTATTTGTAACAGGATTTGGTGGAGGTTATTCGACTTATACCGAAAAGAGTGAAGAAATAAATGAATCTTTAAATCAAGAAGATTTAAATAAGTTAGACTTATCAGATTATAAAGTATTAGATTATTTAAAAGAAGAAAAAGATTCTAAGAAATATATTGTCTATAGAAATGCTAAGTTATCAGATGTATATTATAGTTGTTTGACAGATTCAATTAACGAAGATAATATTTATGATTTAATAGATTATTCTTCTCATTATTTTTATGATAAATTTGGTTTGTCTGTTGATATTTATAGGAAAAGATTTCAAGAATATGATTATAATCTAGATGTAGCTTCAATAACTAGTGGAGTTGTTGAAGATGATAATCGTATTGTTTTTAAAAAATTATATCATACAAATAGAAAAATAACATGTACGAATGTAGATTTAGATTTCTATGTTTGGATAAGTTACGATAAAAATGATAAAAAATTCTGTATAAAGTTAGATTATGATCAACAATATAATATATTATATTAAAAGGAGATAAATATGAAAGAAAGAATAATAAAAATTTCAATTTATTTTAGTTTATTAATTATATCATTATTCCTAATGATACCTATTTCAACATTTCTCAGATATCCTAAATTTGAAATAACAAATAATACAAAAGATAAAATTGTTGAAGCGGATTTTAAAAATATTGGAGTAAATAGTAATTCAATCAGTTTTATATATGATTATGATGTTGAATATAAAAAGTGCACATATAGTTTTGGAAATTATCAAGGTTTTAACGCCAAACTATTGAATACTAATTTTTCAAATGAAAAATTAATGGAAATGTATAATAATTTATTATCTGAAAATGATAGAACTGTCTCTGAAATATGTGACGATTCATTTTTAATTAAAATAGAGAAAGATAAAAATACAATCATAATCCATGCACAATTTGAAGCAGATACATTGTATCTATATTCTAGAATAGAAAAGTTTAATACAAGATTGTAATTATTTATATTTGACATTTGTGTAAACTTTATATATAATTAGATATGTTAGTGGACAGTAAAACTGTTTGAAATTAAATTATTAAACACTATTATAAAAAAGAAACGAAAGAATAGTCATTTTTTTAAACACGAGACTATTCTTTTTTTGTTAATCTAAGGAGATAAGTATGAACAAAGTAAATATTGAAAAGTTTAGGGCCTATATTGACCTACATCTTCATCTAGATGGGTCATTAGATATACCTACAGTAAGAGAATTAATGAAAATTAATAATATTAATGATAATTACACAGATGCAGAATTAAGAGAAAAATTAATGGTAAAAGATGATAATAAAGATTTAAATGAATATTTATCAAAATTTGCATTTCCTCAAACATTACTTCAAACTAAAGAAACTATAGAATATGCAATATATAGTTTGAATGAACGATTAAAAAGAGAAGGATATATTTATGCTGAAATTAGATTTGCACCTCAATTTCATCTTCAAAAGGGACTAACTCAAGAAGAAGTTATAAACGCGGTTATTAGAGGAAATAATAAATCTAATTTTAAATCAAATATAATTTTATGCTTAATGAGAGGTTCAAGTAATAGAGAAGAAAATATTGAAACTGTAAGATTAGCATATAAATATTTAAATAAAGGAATTAAAGCCCTAGATTTAGCAGGCGCTGAAGCTTTATATCCTACTTCAAACTTTAGAGATGAATTTAGTCTTGCAAGACAATATCATATTCCGTTTACAATTCATGCAGGAGAAGCTTCAGGAGCTGATTCGGTAAAATTATCTATTGAATACGGCGCAAAAAGAATAGGACATGGAGTTAAGTCTTTTAAAGATTTAGAAGTATTAAAATTAGCAAAAGAAAATAATGTAACATATGAAGTATGTCCTAAATCAAATTTAGATACTAAAGCTATTTCTTCTGTATTAGATTATGATTTAAGAAACCTTTTAAGTAATGGTATAAATATCACAATTAATACAGATAATTTATCTGTATCAAGCACAAATATTGTTAAAGAATATGAACTATTAAATGATGAATATGATTTAACGAATGAAGAATTTAAAAAATTATTAATTAATAGTGCTAATGCTGCATTTTTAAATTTTGATGAAAAGAAAATATTAATTAATAAAATTAATGAAGAAATAGATAGAATTAGAGATTGAATTTAGTTTCAATCTCTTTTCATCGTTTGTAAGAAAAAAATAGTTATGTTAAAATATAGATGAAAATATAAGAATTTCTTATTTATTTCACGAGGTTTATATGATTTCAAAATATTTATCTGAATTAGATTTTTATAAAAAAATAATAGACAATGATAATGTAGTTATTAAAAATTCAACTACAGATTTTTTAATTTCTTCTGTTGTTGCAGATTATCAAAAAAATAATAAAACTATATTTTTAATATTATCTAATTTATATGAAGCTCAAAAAACATATGATAAAATTACAAATATTATAGACGAAAATAAAGTATTATTTTTCCCAGGAGACGAACTTATTGCGGCAGAATTATTAAACGTATCTGGTGATTTTAAATATGAACGTATTAACACAATTGTTTCTTTATTAAATGAAGATATTAAATACATTGTAATACTTAATTTAAATAGCGCAATAAAATATGAATTAAATAAAGAAAAATGGTTAAATGGTATTAAAGAATTAAAAAAAGGCTTAGATATTGAACCTAAGTTATTAATTAATTATTTAATTTCAATTGGTTATAATAAACAATATACTGTAACAAAAACAGGAGAATTTTCACAAAGAGGAGAAATTATTGATATTTTTCCACTAAATTCAAATAATCCAATTCGTATTGACTTCTTTGATACTGAAATTGAATCAATAAAAGAATTTGATATTGATAGCCAAAAATCAATTCATGAAATTAATAGAATTACTATTTTACCTGTAAGTGAATTATTCTATTCTGATAATGAATTAGAAATGGCAATTGAAAAAATTAATATATTTAAAAAAGATAATAAATTTTCAATTGAAGAAGAAAATAAACTAAATAATGATATTTTAGATTTTAATACTCGCCAAAATACTGATAATTTATTAAGATATATTAGTTTTTTTGATTCTAATAAACAATTAATTTTTGATTATGTTAAAGATAAAAGAATATATTTATCAGATATAGGTCAAATTGAACAAAACTATAATCATATGATTGAGGATTTAAGTAATTATTGTGATTCTATAAATGGTTATTCATTATTAAAATTAGATTATTTTATAGATAAAGATAAATTATTAAAATATGCAAATGTTATAAGTGAAGGAGTAAGTGATTATTATAAAGAAGGACTTAATCCTTATGTAAGCACAATCGAAGATTTTAAAGGTATTCCTGATATTATTGCTAAAAACTTAACTCAAATGTTAAAAAAAGGAATTGTATTAGTTCCTATTTCAAATGAACTTAGATATGATAGATTAAAAGAAATATTACTAGAATCATCTATTCCATATCAATCAATAGACAAGCCAAGTCAAATTAAAAAAGGCCAAGTTAATATAATCTTTGGTTCATATTTTATTTCTTTATCTATTTTAGATAATTATATAAATATCATAAATGAAAAAACTTTATTTGAATATAAATATGAAATTAGAAAGCCTAAATATAAATCTGTATTTAAAAATACAACAAAAATAAGCCATTATAATGAATTAAAGGATGGAGATTATGTAGTACATTTTGACTATGGTATTGGTATTTATAAAGGATTAAAGACTATCGATAATAATGGAATATTAAGAGATTATCTTCATATTGCATATGCTGATGGTGATACATTATATATTCCAATTGAACAAATAAATAAAATTGAAAAATATAATGCTGGTGAAGTTAATGATGTAAAAGTTACAAAACTTCGTTCTCATCAATGGGAAAGAGCTAAAGAAAGAGTTAGAAAAAGAGTTCATGATATTTCAGATAAGCTTGTTAAGCTTTACGCAAAGCGAAGAGAAGCTAAAGGATTTGAATTCTTTCCTGATAATAGTGAACAAATGGAATTTGAAAATGAATTCAGTTTTGAATTAACACGTGATCAAGAAAAGGCTATTAATGATGTTAAACGCGATATGGAAAGCGATAAAGTTATGGATAGACTTATTTGCGGTGATGTTGGATATGGTAAGACTGAAGTAGCATTAAGAGCGGCATTTAAGGCGGTAATGAGTGGTAAACAAGTTGCTATACTTGCGCCTACTACTATCTTATCCCATCAGCATTATGTTAATTTCAAGAATCGTATGGATCACTTTGGCGTTGAAATTGGACTTATAAATAGATTTGTTCCTATGAAGAAACAAAAGGAAATTTTAGAACGTCTTGAGAAAGGTCAAATTGATATTTTAGTCGGTACACATAAGATATTATCTAATAATATAAAATTTAAAGATTTAGGATTATTAATAATTGATGAGGAACAAAGATTTGGTGTACTTCATAAAGAGAAAATTAGACAGATTAAGGTTAATGTTGATACTATAACATTATCTGCTACACCAATCCCAAGAACACTTCAAATGTCTATTGCAGGAATTAAAGATTTATCAATGATTGAAACTCCACCAAAGAATAGATATCCAATTCAAACATATGTACTTGAAAGAAATGACGCAATTATTAAAGATGCAATATTGCGTGAATTAGCACGTGGTGGCCAAGTATTTTATATGTATAATTTGGTTGAAGATATAGAAAATATTGCATCTAAGATTCAATCTCTAGTACCTGATGCAAAGATTTGTGTCGGTCATGGAAAGATGGAAAAAAATGAATTAGAAGATGTAATAAGTTCATTTATAAATCATGAATATGATATACTTGTATGCACAACAATTATTGAAACAGGTATAGATATTCCTGATTGTAATACATTAATTATTCATGATTCTACAAGACTAGGATTATCTCAACTGTATCAATTAAGAGGTCGTGTTGGTAGAAGTGATAGAATTGCGTATGCATATATGATGTATGAACCAAGAAGAAATTTGACCGAACAAGCTAGAAAAAGACTTGAAGCTATTAAAGAGTTTAATGAATTAGGTAGTGGATATAAAATAGCTATGCGTGATTTAGCAATTAGAGGTGCTGGTGATATATTAGGTGATGAACAATCAGGATTTATCACAACAGTAGGTCTTGAAACATTCCTTCAAATATTAAATGAAGAAATGGATAGAATAAAAAATAATACAGAAAAGAAAACAGAAGATGTAAGTGTGTCACAAGCATTAGTTAGTAGAACAATTAATGATAAATATATTTCAAATGATGATGTAAAAATTGAAATACATAAGAAAATTGATAAGCTTATATCTGTTAAAGCGCTTAATTCTTTATCAGATGAATTACATGATAGATTTGGTGATTATGATGAATCATTATATATTTATATGTATGAAAAGCTATATAATTATTTATTGAAGAAAATGGGTATTGAAAATGTGATAAATAACGATAGTGAGATCACTTTATTTATGTCAAAAGAAGCTACTAATAATAGTAATGGCAATGAATTGTTTGAAGCTTCAATAGAAGTAAATAAGAATATAAAATTGCATTATCACAATCAACAAATTTCAATTAATTTAAATAAGAAAAATCTTAAGAATAATGAATATATTATTATATTAGCTAATTTTATGGATAAAATTTGTAATAAATCTGGGATTGATTAATTCCAGATTTTTTTAATCGTATAAAATCCCCAAAAAAATTAAATTGTAATATAATATAGATAAAGATGTTAAAAAAGGAAAAAGACTTTAATTAAAGTAAAAAAGTTAAACATTAAATAATAATTAAATAAAAAAAACTTTGACTTTTTATAAAAATGTTGTAGAATAGATTTTGTGCTTTTTTGGCAAAGCAACTGAAAAGTTGTGACGCAAAGCTATAGGGTCTAAGTTAGATATGACAGCCAGTTGCATAAAGTAATTGGCTTTTTTGATTTTGTAAGGAGATGAAGAATAATGAATAAAAAACTGCTAAAAATTATAAGCTCCCTTATAATGATTTTTTTGTCGTCTATTACAGCTGTTTTCGCATGGTTTTCATTAACTACTACATCTATTGCAGATGGTATTAGTGTTAGTAGTTCTAAAAATAATGTTGTAGGCGGTTTTTTACAAAGATATATTGCTTCTCCAACTGAATATAATGGTGTCTATACACTTGGCCAAAATCTTAATAATTTAAAAGATATAAGTGAAATTCAATACAATGAATTAGGTTACAATAAGGTTGTATATGAATTGACTTGTGAAGTTAATGGTGATAGTTTTTCTATTCAATTATCTAATACAATTAAAGAAAGATCATCATTTATTACAACATCTGTAGATAAAGATGGTAAGACTATCTATCTAAATTATTTATCTAATGTTGCAAAATTCTATTATCTTCAAAAGATTGATTATAATGGTGAAACATATTATACAACAGCTAATTTTAAAGATGGAGCTGAATATAAATATATCTCTTATGGTGAAGGTATTCAAACAATTGATCTTATTAATGATTATGAAGTTTTACCAGGCTCTATAGTAAGTATATATTTATTATTTGATTATAATACAGATAATATTCAAAAGATTTATAGTGATAATTTAGGAACTTCAGGTGGAGATAGTGATATATTCTTCCGTGAAGACTTAGAATTTAGAATGATTTAAATTTGGTGAATTATGAAAAATAAATATAAAATACGTCTTATATTTTCTTTTATATCAATTATAATTTTATCAGTTTTAGTTATTACAAGAACATATGCTTGGTATGTTGGATATGCAGGTATAAGAACTGATGTTAATGATATAAAAATGTCATCAATGGGAAAGTATTATGAGTCAGGCGAAGGAACAAAAGATGATCCATATATTATTACATCAGCCAGACATTTATATAATCTTGCGTGGCTTCAAGATTTAGGATATTATGATGAGAATGTTGATTCTGATTTATCAGAAGATGGTATTCAACCATTTTATTTTAAATTAGGCGCAAATGTTGATATGAGGACATTAGAAAATGATGGTGTTGTTTCACCAATTCCTACTATTGGAATTGATGAACATCCTTTTGTTGGAAATTTTGACGGAGCGGGATATAAAATCGATAATTTATTTATATCAACAGATTTTACGAACTCAAATTATATTACCCCTTCAAAATTTGTTCTTGACGCTCATGAAGAAACTATATTAAATGGTTCTATAGTAACAAAATATATGGGTCTTTTTGGTTATATTGGCTCAAAGACATATCAAAAGAAATTAGATACTTCTATAACTAATTTTACAATCGCAAATGAAAGAATTGAAGTGCTAAAAGATACTTTGGTTGGGTTTATTTGTGGATATGCAGACAATGATTTATCAAAAATAGGTGTTGCAAATTCACATTTTGATATATCTAAAAATGTAAATCCAGTAAATGTTGATATAAATGGTCAAGAAAAGAAATATGAATATTTATCCTTATATAGTTTAGTTGGAGATTATGATTCAGATACTACTGGTATAAATTGGCAAAAGAGACCAACTGGTGGAGAATTTGGATATGGTGGTACACTTGATATGAAAAAATTATTTGATAAAATAGGATCAAGAGGTGTATTAGCTGGTAGTGCATATCCAATTAAGTCTGTATCAATGGATGAAATAGCCCCAACTAATTCATCAGTTACAATTAATAAATATGATGGTTCAAATTCTAAAGTTATTGAAACTGCAAAAACTCAAAAAGCTGGTAATAATAACATTGGATATTTCGTTGGTGCATCTACTAAAATGTATCAAAAAAGTAGTTCATCTTTTAATTTTGACAAGTTTTATTATCCTATTAATGATAATAATGATGCAACATTACCTTATACAGATTATAACGGTATTACACATAATTATCCTACAGATGATGTAGTAAAATATTTAAAAGATAATTTTAGCGAATATATTTATGGTGCTCGTTTAAACGAAACTGCAGATTTAAATAATGTTCTTGCGGTAGAAGATGGTATAGTTTCAGGATATCAAGGTACTATAATTGTTCCTACAAGAACAATTTGGGTTGCGCCTGTTGAACCTGGTACAATTAAATTTGTTGTGTATAATACAGATAACACAAATAGATCATTTAATTTTAAACGAATAAAAAGAAGAATACCTGGTAACTTTAGCACTGGATTTGAAAGTACAACTACAGAAACATTACTTGATGCGGATGGTAGTGGAGGACTTAAGAAAAATAGATTCTATTATTATGAATATGAAGTAACGAAAGATGATATTAACAAAGGTTATGAATTTATAATAACTAAAGGTAATGGTGATAACGGTTGTTACTTCCTATATGTTGATTTAGGTACTGAAGGTACATCTACATCAAATATTGGTTCAATAGTAGATATTGATTTCACTTATGAATCTGTTGATACAATTTCAGGATATAAAGAAGTTTCTAGTGATGAGGGATTTGTATTATCTAAAGTAGGATTTACATTAAAATATGGTTCTGTAAGTGAAGTATATTTATATGTGTATAGATCAATTCAAAATGGCAATCAAGTATATTATTATTATAAAGGTGATGGTATTGAATTAATACCTATGGGTAACCCTATTAAAAAAGATAGTATAAATGAATTAACTAATTAAAGTATTGTAGAATCTGCAATACTTTTTCTTTTCCTTAAGCTTATAAAATAAAAGCGTAGCCCTTTAATTTTATAATACATTTTGTTATAATTAATCGTAATGTCTATTAAAATGTGAGGCAGATAAGATATGAATTATGACGTTGTGATTGTAGGAGCTGGTCCATGTGGCATATTTTGTGCATATGAACTTATAGCTAAAAATCCTGAAATGAAGGTTTTATTGGTTGACAAAGGACATGATATATTTAAGAGAAAATGTCCAGTGCTAATGCATAAATTAGCAAAATGTCCAGTAAATAAAGAAGGCGTTTCTGGATGTTATCCATCTTGTTCAATAACAGATGGATTTGGTGGAGCAGGAGCATATTCAGATGGTAAATTTAACATCACATCAGAATTTGGTGGATGGATGACTGAATATCTAGATGATTCCACAGTACTTGACTTAATCAAGTATGTAGATGAAATTCAATTAAAATATGGAGCTACTACTGTTATAACAGACCCAACAACTCCAGAGGTTAGAGAAATTGAAAGAAAAGCTATTGGTGTAGGATTAAAGCTTTTAAGAAGTAGAGTAAGACATCTTGGTACTGAAAGTAATCAAGAAATCTTAAAGAAGATCTTCTTATTCTTAGAAGAACATATCGATATGCGCTATGATACTGTTGTATCAGATATTATTGTAACTGATGGTAAAGTTAGTGGTGTTAAGCTTGGTGAAGAATTAATTGAAACAAATAAGGTTTTACTAGCTGTAGGAAGAGACGGTTCATTATGGCTTGAAGACATTTGTAAAAAACATAATATTAAAATGAAGCATAACCAAGTTGATGTTGGTGTTCGTGTTGAAACATCTAACTTAATTATGGAAGATATAAATAAAAATCTATATGAAGGTAAATTTGTATATTCAACAAGTGTAGGTACAAAGGTTAGAACATTCTGTTCAAATCCAAGTGGACACGTAGTTGTTGAAAACCATTCAGGAACAATACTTGCGAATGGTCATGCGTATGGTGACCCTAAACTTGGTACTGATAACACAAACTTTGCGTTACTTGTATCTCATAAGTTCTCTGAACCATTTAATGAGCCTAATGAATATGCACATGAGGTTAGTCGTTTAGCTAATCAATTATCATGTGGTTCAGTAATTGTTCAAAGATATGGAGATTTATTAAAAGGTAGAAGAACAACAGAAAAGCGTTTAAGAGAAGGTTTCATTGAACCATCCTTAAAGGAAGCTGTTCCTGGTGATTTAGGATTAGTATTACCTTATAATACTATGAAATCAATTATGGAAATGATTGAAGCGCTAGATCATGTAACTCCAGGTATTGCAAATGAACATACATTATTATATGGTGTAGAAGCTAAATTCTATAGTTCAAGACCTGTAGTTAATAATAAATTTATGACTAAAATTGAAGGCCTTTATGTTGGTGGAGACGGTGCAGGTATTACACGTGGACTTGCTCAAGCAAGTGCTAATGGTGTATGGGTTGCTCGTGATATGTTAAATATAACAGGTCAAGAAACAAAAGATGTAGATATAGATTAATAAAAGGAGAAACAAAAAATGAGTACTTGTGTTGTAATGGGTAGCCAATGGGGTGATGAAGGAAAAGGTAAAATTACCGATTTCCTTGCCCAAGATGCTGATGTAGTAGTAAGATATCAAGGAGGAAATAACGCAGGACATACTATCGTATTTAATGGCGAAAAGTTCGCTCTTCAATCAGTCCCAAGCGGAATATTTAATCCTCATATTGTAAATGTAATTGCAAATGGTGTTGTATTAAACCCAAAAGCTTTTTTAGAAGAATTACATGGTCTTGAAAAAAGAGGTATTACAGAGTATCAATTAAAGATATCAGATAGAGCTTCTATCATTATGCCATACCATTTAATGCTAGATGGTGCTAGTGAGAATTTAAAAGGCGATAAGAAAATTGGTACAACAAAAAAAGGTATTGGACCTTGTTACACTGATAAAGCTAGTCGTATTGGTATTAGAATGGGTGATTTATTAGAACCAGCTTATTTTAAAGAGCGTCTTCATGATGCATTAATGATTAAGAATTTAGAACTTAAGATGTATGGCTTAGAAGAAGTTAATGAAGAAGAAATATATAATGAGTATTTAGAATATGGAAAAGAATTAGCTCCATATGTTTGTGATACTTCAGTATTATTAAACAAGTATTTAGAAGAAGATAAAAAGGTGTTATTTGAAGGAGCACAAGGTGCAATGTTATGTCTTGATCATGGAACATTCCCATATGTTACATCATCATCACCTCTTGCATCATCAATTCCTTTAAATGCTGGTATTGCGCCTAAATATATAAATACAGTTGTAGGTATTTGCAAAGCATATACAACACGTGTTGGTGCAGGTCCTTTCCCAACTGAAATCAATAATGAATTAGGTGACCTTATTCGTGAACGTGGACATGAATATGGAACAGTTACAAAGAGACCTCGTCGTGTAGGATATTTAGATGGTGTCGTACTTAAGAACGCTGTACGTTTAGCAGGTGTTACTTCATGGAGTTTAATGCTATTTGATGTATTAACTGGAATTGATGAATTAAAAGTATGCACACATTATATGCTAGATGGTAAATTAATTGATTATGAACCAGGTACATTATCAGTATTTGAAAGATGTCAACCTGTTTATGAAACATTAAAAGGTTGGACTGAAGATATTACAAATGTGAAATCATTTGAAGAACTTCCAGAAAATGCAAAGAATTATATTAATTTTATTGAAAAAATGACTGGATGTCCTGTAGATATGTTCTCTGTTGGTCCTGATAGATTACAAACAATTGTACGTAAAAAAGTATTCTAATGGAAAATTTATTAGTAAGTGCATGCCTTGTAGGCTTAAATTGCAAATATAATGGTGGCAATAATTATAATTCTAAGATATTAGAATTAATGAAAAAATATAATTTTATTCTAATATGTCCTGAATATGATGGAGGCTTACCTATTCCAAGAAAGCCTTCAGAAATAAAAAATGGTGTAGTTATTAATTCATCTTATGAAGATGTTACAATTAATTTTAATGCTGGAGCTAAAAAGGCTTTAGAATTAGCTAAAATATATAATTGTAAGAAAGCATTATTAAAAGAAAAAAGTCCATCATGTGGTAAGAATTATACATATGATGGAACATTTAGTAATAAATTAATTGAAAGAAGTGGAATATCAGCAAAGTTATTAATTGATAATAATATTGAAGTATATTCTGAAAATGAAATAGATAAATTATTATAATTAAAAAATAAAGAGTGAACTCTATAAGCTAATGCGCTTATATTAAGTTCACTCTTTTTGTTTAAAAATTCTCTATGTTGTTCAAAAAAATAATGAAGACTAAGGTATAACTTATTTTAATATATATTCTATTTCAAAATTATCATTTTGAACACTTATATTTCCAATAGAACCACAAAGGATAGGAAGACAAGGCTTTAAATGTCCAAAGTCAGCATTTATTATAATAGGAACATTAAATCCTTTTAACACATCTAAATATGCATCATTTACAGTTAAACCACAAAAATCAGTATTATATTTATAAGGTCTTCCAATTATAAAACCTTTTAAATACTTAAACCATCCTGCTCTTTTCATATGTAATAGTGCAGTTTTTATGCCATCAGCCTCAAGATCACAACTTTCTAAGAACCAAATAAATCCATCTTCTTTATATTTTTCACAAAAGTTATTAACGTTATCATAGTTAGTTCCTATTAAAGATACTAAACAATCAAGACATCCTCCAATTAATCTTCCTTTAAAAGAAGATGTATAGTTATTAACTATTAATTCTTTTTTTGTATCTAGATTATATCCTGCATATGGATTATCTTCATTTTTTAAACTGTCTAATTCAAATTTATCGTATCCAATAAATTTAAATTTTTCACCTTTCATTAAAGCTAATTGATCTTTTGCAGACTTATCAAATTCAATACCGCCAAATTCAGGTGCATTATATCCATAGATAGATGCACAATCTAATAATGTAGTGATTAAAAATGTTAAAAAAGTGTTATCAGAATAACCCATAAAATAGGTTGGTTTATATTTTTTTAATTCATTAAAATCAATATCATCTAATATTTCATTTAATAAATTACCTCCTCCAACACTTAATATAAAATTATTTTCTTTATAAGAATCCATAAATTCTTTTGCACAAAGAGTATTAGTATTAGATCTATATCCTATAGAACTATAAATATTAGGACCTTCAATAACATTTATATTTAAATCTTTAAAATGCTTACAAGCTAGTTTTAAACGTGACTTATATGGTTCTGTTGTGCAACCAAATGATGGAGCAATTAGATTTATTTTATCATTTAAAAACTTTGGATAATTCATAAAATTTACCTCTTTTTTTTAATTTTAACATAGATGCTTGAAAATTGAAAATGTCATATTTAAATGATATAATTAATTTAAATTAAAGAATAGAGGAATTAATTATGTCATTAGTTGATATTTTAGCCCCAGATAAAGATAAAAATATTATAAAAAAAGAAGAGGGATTAATCCCATCTGTAGGATATTATTATTCGAATAATTATTCTCAGTTATATTATGATTTAAAATACGCAAAAGATGAAGAAATTTTTAATAATGATACTATTCATATTTACGCAAGAAGATATCATAATTCATTATTTAAATTTATATTAACTGAATCATTAAAAGATTTATCTAATTTTGATTTTTCAAATCAAAATTTAGTTAATTATGCAAAAAATAGAGCTTTAGATAATCTTCAAATGAGTGATTTTGATTTAAAAACTATTACAATCATAATTATTAAAGATGAAAATGAACATATTGAATTAATAAAAAAATATTGTTTCTTAAATTCATATCAAGATAAAAATAATTATCAAATGGTATTTAGATTTGATGAAAAGAATCATTGTATCAAATATTATAAGTTATTAAAGGATTTTGGTAAATTATATAATTTATATAATACAGCTATAAGATTTGATTTAGCTCAATCAGGAAATGGAGATGAAGAATAATGAAATTACCTTTTTTTATGAGATTTAATAAATGGGTATATTTAGTTATATCTATTGTTTGTTTTTTACTTGGAATTTTATTTGTTTTTCTATCTGTAAATAAAAATAATCAATCAATCCTATGGGCTTCAATTTTATTCTTTTTATTATTTAGTATTAATACTCAAGCTTTTATGTCTAAAGTAATTAAGTTTAAGCCTAAAAAAGAAAAATTTCCTACAAAAGAATATAAATACATTGCAGAACTTGATATCGTATCAAGCTTAAAGAATGATAATTTTACTTTTAGAAAGAATTCGTTTGGTTATGTAGCAGTAAAGATTGAAGGAAAAACATGCTACAAAGTAACTATTGTTGATAACGTTAAAGAATATTTAAATCCTGATAAAGATAAAAATGATAATACCGCAACAAAAGGTCTTGAAAGATGTAATGAATTTATTGGATTTGAAATATTTACTAATAATGAAGATAATATTTTTGATAAAGCTCCTAATTTAAGCTTTACAGGAGATAAAGTCTTATATGAATCATTCATATTAGATAGTGAAAAGAATATTTTAATTGAAGCTAATGCAATTGATCCTAAGATGCATAGCTATAGTAAAAATGTATTAATGAATAAATTACATTTTGAAGAAATAGATAAAAATTTAGAATAAAAAGGGGTTGATTGAAATGAACATGACAACTAGAGTATATAAACCTGAAATTAGTAGATGTCCTGTTTGTAACTCAAAGCTTTTTTATAGATATACTGTATCTAATAAAGTCATTCAATTTTCATCAGGCCATAAAGCAAGAGTAAAGAATTTAGGTTATTCTTGTACAAATAAAGAATGCAGATGTAAAGATGTAATTTTTACAAGTCAAACTGCATCTAAGTTTTGTTTGAAGGGCTATACATACAGCGCTAAAATAATTACACTGATTACTGTATTAAAGAAAAAAGGTATTTCACGTGAAAAAATATGCGCTAAATTGGCTTTAATGGGTATAGATATAAGCGATAGAAATATAGATAATATTGCTAGTAAAGAATTGTCCCTTCTTGAACAAGATTATAAAGAAAATATTAAAAATGAATATAAATTCATGGTCGATAATTATGGACAAATTAGATTATCTATTGATTCATTAGTTGTTGAAGGAATACGCTGTGTATCTGTCAGAGATTCATTTCATAATCACCAAATAGGACTTCATTTATTTGATAAGAGCGATAATGAAGGAGTATTAAAATTATTGCATGATTATGTTGATGATTTAAATGTTAAATCTATAACAACAGTTAGAAAAAATACAGGCTTTTTTAAATTATTAAATCAAGCTGTAAATAGAGATATGGAATATATTTGTTTTATCAAGTATTAGAAGAGGTAATTATGGTTTGCTTTTTAAATGATTATAATTCTATTGGACATAAGGATATTATTAATAAATTATTAGAATTAAGCAATGAAACTAATATTGGATATGGATTAGATAAACATACAATAAATGCTAAAAAATTAATTCAAAAAGAAATTGGAAATAGTGATGCTGATATATATTTTTTATCAGGTGGAACTATTACTAATAAAATTGGCTTAGCTCAAATGTTACGCCCTTATGAAGCTATTATATGTGTTGATAGTGGTCATATTAATGTTCATGAAACAGGCGCAGTTGAATCAAATGGGCACAAAATATTAACAGTTAAAGGTATAGATGGAAAGATTAATTCAAGTCTTATTTTAAGTGTATTGAAAGAACATGAAGATTTCCATAAAGTATTACCACGTTGTGTATATATTTCTAATTCTACTGAAATTGGTACAATTTATAATAAAAAAGAATTAGAAGAAATATATAAAGTATGTAAAGATAATAATTTATATTTATTCATTGATGGTGCTCGTTTAGGATGTGCACTTGAATGTGATGAAAATGATTTAAGTTTAAAAGATATAGCTAAATGCTGTGATATGTTTTATATTGGTGGTACAAAAAATGGTGCACCACTTGGTGAGGCATTAATTATTTTAAATAATGATTTAAAAAAAGGTTTTTCATATTTATTAAAAAATCAAGGTGGTTTACTTGCAAAAGGATTTGTAGCTGGCATTATATTTGAAGAATTTTTTAAAGATAATTTATATTATAAAAATGCTAAAAATAGTGTAGAGATGGCTAAAAAGCTTCGTAATGTATTTAAAAAGCATAATATATCTGAAGCATATATTAATCCTACAAACCAAGTATTTGTTAACTTAGATAGTAAACAATTTTTGAAATTAAAAGATAAGGTTTTGTTTGAAAAATGGGAAGAAAACAATAATTATATTGTTTCTAGATTTGTAACAAATTTTAATACAACAAATGAAGATATTGATGAACTTGATACAATTCTTTCAAATATTTAGTTTGTATGACAAACAAAACACAAAAAACAGTGCATTTTGTAAAATTTAAATCTTTAAATAAAATTATTAATTAAATATTTTTTTATGATTTATATTTACTTTAATTATTTATTTTGATATAATTGTTTATGAAAATAGAATAATAGTTAAGGAGTGATATCGATGAAAGTTTCATATGGCGAGAGAGCTAAGGCTTTAGACATATATGATAAGAAGATATTAGAATTTTTACAAGAGGATGGTTCTATTTCAAATTTAGATTTATCTAAAAAAATTGGTTTAGCACCTTCATCTTGTTTATTACGTACAAAAGCATTAAGAGATAATGGAATTATCGCAAAAACTAGTATACTAGTTGATGAGAAGAAATTAGGTTATGAAATTGTTGCATTCGCACGTGTTGAAGTTACTCGTTTAACTAGGGAAGTTTCTGATAATTTTGTTAAATTAATTCGTGACATTCCACAAGTTGTTGAATGTTATACAATTACTGGTGATGGTTCATTCTTGTTAAAAGTAGTTGCAAAAGATCTTGAAGAATATAGAAATTTTGTAGTTGATAAGATTATGTCAATTGATCATGTTTCTAATGTTGTATCAAGTCTTGTTGCACATCAAGATAAAACTACAACAGTAATTCCACTAACTGAAAAATAGTTTTGTATTAAAAGAATTCTATATCTATAGAATTCTTTTTTTATGTATGGAGGATATATGAGGGTATTATTTAAATGGGCAAAAAAATATATTTTGCATCTTATTGTAATTACTATTTTATTGTTTTTACTAGAATGGTTATATAGCTATTTATCAAAAATAGTTGGTTTTTCTATTGCACTTATTAATAATGAATCAACAAAAGGACTTATTCCATCATTTCTTGAAAATATATTGGTAAATATAAATCAAAATAAAGGTCTATATTTAGCTATAATTATGACAGGATTAAGCTTGATTTGTGTTCAATTTATAAGATCTATTATGCGTTTTAGCACAAATTATATGTCAGGTCTTATAACACAAAATATTGGAAGAGATATGAGAATAAAATTCTATGATAAAGTAAGTGATTTATCTTTCTCATATTTGAATAGAGCTGATTCTGGAGATTTAATTCAAAGATGTACTTCAGATATTGATTCATCTTCTAGCTTTATTGGTTCTCAAATGCCAAATTTAATTGATACTCTATTCACAGTAATAGTAGGTACAATTCAAATGGCTCGTATTTCATGGCAAATGATGCTAGTTGGTGTTATAGTTATTCCAATTACTGTTATTGCGTCTATAATGTATTATCAATATGTAACTAAATTGATTGAAAAAGTAGAAGAAAAAGAAAGTAAAATGACTACAGATATTCAAGAGGATATCAATGGTATTAGAGTTGTTAAGGCGTTTGCTAATGAAAAATATGAAATAGAAAAAATGGATAAAGATAATAAAGAATATTGTAAGATAGACTTTAAAGTTAATAAGATAATGAGTTTATATTGGGCAATATCAGATACCATTACTTTATTACAATATTTTGTAGCTGTACTTATAGGTATTATCTTAACTAAAAATGGTGCAATCACTATGTCACAAATGGTTACATGTCTTGGATTACTTGAAATGATTGTTTGGCCTATGAGAGGTTTAGGTAGAACTGTATCTAATTTCTCTAAATCAGTAGTTGCTGCAAAAAGAATAGATGAAATAATTAAAATGCCATCAGAATTTGAAATAGATGGTAAGGAAAAACCAGTAATTACTGGTGAGATTGTATTTAAAAATGTTTCATTTAAATTTGAAGATGAAAAAGAACATTTATTAGATAATGTTTCATTTAAAATTAATCCGGGTGAAACAGTAGCAATTGTTGGTAAAACTGGAAGTGGTAAGTCTACAATATGTAATCTTATTACAAGATTTTTAGAAGTAAATAGTGGTGATATTTTCATAAATAATACTAATATTAAAGATATTAATAAAAAATATTTAAGAAATAATATAAGAATTGTATTACAAGATCCATTCTTATATTCTAAATCAATTTATGAAAATATATCTATTATGAATAAAGAAATGCCAGAAGAAAAAGTAATAGAGGCTAGTAAAATTGCTGATATATATGATGAGATTAAAAACTTTAAAAATGGTTATAAAACAATTGTAGGAGAAAAAGGTACTACTTTATCAGGTGGTCAGAAACAAAGACTTGCGATTGCAAGAATATTAACATCAAATGCGCCAGTTTTAATATTTGATGACTCATTGTCAGCTCTAGATACAAAAACTGATTTAATTATTAGACAAGCTTTGAAAAAGCATAATAAAAATCAAACAATGATTATTATTACTCATAGAATTACAACAGCTAAAGAGGCTGATAAAATTATAGTTCTAAATAATGGTACAGTTGAAGCTATAGGAACACATGAACAATTAAAGAATAATGGTTTATATAGTGAATTATGGGAACTACAAGGTAGACTTGAAGATGAGTTTAATAAAGTACTTAATGAAGGAGGGAATATCTAATGGAAGAGTTAGAAGAGGAAGATTATAGTAACCAAAAAGCTAGCCTAAATACTTGGAAACAAATCATCCATACAGTATTTTTAGATAAATTTGGTGCTATAGGTATGATTATATCTGTAGTTATAGAATCATTAATTGATATTCTATATCCTTTATTGAATAAATTTGCGCTAGAAAACTACTTTATTAATGAACCTAAATATGATTCACTTAAATGGTTTATTCCACTTTACATTATTGTATGTATTTTATTTGGATTATCTAGTTATTCATTCTTAAGATTTGTAGGAAGAATACAAATACATACTGCATATTCTTTGCGTAAACAAAGCTTTGAACAACTACAAAAATTATCATTTTCATATTTTGATGTAACTCCATCAGGATGGATTATGTCTCGTGTTACAAGTGATTCTAGAAAATTAGCAGAAATATTGTCATGGGGACTTCATGATTTCTTATGGGGTGCAATTGATGTAATTGGTATTATTGTAGTAATGTTTGTATTCGTTGATTATAGATTAGCATTAGTATCTATTGCATTCTTACCTGTTTTATTATTATTTGTATGGTTTATAAATAAGAAAATATTAAAAGGTTATAGAAATTCAAGAAAAGTAAATAGTGAAGTAACAGGTAAATTTTCAGAAGGATTTTTAGGATCTAAAACTACTAAATCTTTAGTTATAGAAGACAGTAATAAATATGAATTTAATTCACTTGCAAATAAATATAGAAAAATGACTTTAATTGCAATCGCATTTTCGTCATTTTTTGGTCCATTTGCGTTTTTCCTAACTTACGTAGATGTATCTACTGTAATGGTTAGTGGTTTATTATTTGGACTAACAGGACCTCAAATCTATATTGGAATAGATTATACTTTAAAAATGTTTGGGCCAATTTTATCAATTGCGCAAATCTTAGGTGATTTCCAACAAGCACAAGCTTCAGCCGAACGTATTATTTCATTAATTAATACAAAACCTGAAATAGTTGATAGAGAAGATGTAATTGAAAAATATGGTGATATTTATAATCCTAAGAAAGAAAATTATGAAGAGTTAATAGGAAAAGTAGAATTTAAAAATGTAGATTTTAAGTATAATACTGGAGAAGAAGTTTTACATGATTTTAATTTAAAAGTAGAATCTGGTATGTCTGTGGCCCTTGTAGGACACACAGGAAGCGGTAAATCTACAATTATAAACTTAATATCTAGATTTTATGAACCAACTAATGGTTCAATATTAATTGATGATGTTGATTATAAAGATAGATCTGTAGGTTGGCTTCATTCTAATCTAGGTTATGTATTGCAATCACCACAATTATTTTCAGGTTCAATCTTAGATAATGTAAGATATGGTAATTTAAGTGCTAGTGATGAGGAATGTATTAAAGCGCTTGAAATAGTAGATGCAAAAGATTTTATTGAATCCTTACCAGATAAATACAATACAAATGTAGGAGAAGGTGGTTCAAGACTTTCTCAAGGAGAAAGGCAATTGATATCATTTGCACGTGCGATTGTTGCAAATCCTAAATTATTGATTTTAGATGAAGCTACATCCTCAATTGATACAAAGAGCGAAGAAAAAATACAAAATGCTATATCTAAGGTATTAAAGAATAGAACTAGCTTTATCGTTGCACATAGACTTTCAACTATCGTTAATTCTAATTTAATTATCGTAATGGATAAAGGAAGAATTGTAGAAAGTGGTACTCATAAAGAATTACTAAATAAAAAAGGATATTATTTTGAATTATATAAAAATCAATTTAGAAAACAAATAGATGGCATAGAAGAATAAAGAGAGAAAAAAACTTCTCTCTTTTTTCGACATATATTGACAGCTACATATAAGTTAGTTTATAATAAAGAAGTAAATTATAATCTTTTATAGAAAGGATTATCTAGTAAAAGGAAAGTAAATTAAAAATAATTTTGTAATTAAATTGTAGGGTTTATGAATTGTAAATATATATTTAAAATTGGGTTCTACAAAGTTGTAATTAATTTATAGAAAAAGAACTAGAAATTTAAACTATTAGGAAATTATAAAAATAATGAAGACATTCTAAAAATTTAGAATGTCTTTATTTTTCTTCGATTAAATTTACTTGCAAGAGATTGTAAAATAGATTATAATTATGTTGTTAAAAATTGATGAAAAAGACAAGTAATTATAATTGGAGTTTTGTAGAGAGACTATGTGTGGTGAAAATAGTTAAACAAGATTATAATGAATCTACTTTGGAGATTTTTCGTAATTTCTACGTTACAGAAAAAGAGAGCTGATTTATTCAGAATTAAGGTGGCACCGCGGTTATTATCGTCCTTAGGTTTTTATGAACCTAAGGATGTTTTTTTATTTTAGGAGGAGATTATATTATGAGATTTTTATCAGGAATTCAACCAAGTGGTAATATTACACTTGGAAATTATATAGGAGCAATAAAAAACTTTGTTAAATTACAAGACAATCCAGATTTTACTGACTTCTTAGTATTTGTTGCAGATATGCACGCTATTACAGTACCACAAGATAAACAAGCATTAAGAAAAAACATTAGATCACTTGTTGCAATCTATCTAGCTTGTGGATTAAATCCAGAGAAGGTACATATATTTATTCTATCAGAGGTACCTGCC
>Ga0247611_10003208_pt1 | contig 24664 bp, 20 predicted proteins | sample 177DNAGHGhighgp2_FD_192422 | JGI IMG/M metagenome (GOLD analysis project Ga0247611, IMG submission 192422) | Sheep rumen microbial communities from Palmerston North, Manawatu-Wanganui, New Zealand - 1770 DNA GHGhigh gp2 | ecosystem: Host-associated > Mammals > Digestive system > Stomach > Rumen... | reverse complement strand
GAGCGAGGACATGGTGAAGCTGGCCATCGCCCATCTCATCGTGCGCGCGGTCTATACGCCGTCGGAGCTTCGCTCGATGCGTATCATGCAGAGGAACTCCGCGGTGTGCTGGCTGGTGGACCTGGCCCTGAAGGACGTCAAGCGCCGCAAGGTGTACAGCGTGGCCGACTGGTTCCTGAAGGAGAAGGAGCGGATAGAGAAGTACCTCTGCCACGTGACCGACGGCCTGTTCCGCCCCACGAACCGCATCATGCTCTTCGACCTGACCAATTTTTACTTTGAGGGGCGCAAGGAAGGCAGCCTGAAAGCACAGTACGGGCGCTCGAAGGAGAACCGCCGCGACTGCAAGCTGCCGGTGCTGGCCCTGTGCATCAACACCGACGGGTTCATCCGCTACAGCTCCATACTGGAGGGCAACACCGCCGACCCGAAGTCCCTGCCCGACATGGTGGACAAGCTCATAGCCGGGAACCCCGCCGATGCGCCTGCCGGCCAGAAAGTGCTCGTGGTGATGGACGCGGGTATATCGACGAAGGAGAACCTCGACCTCATCAGACAGAAGGGCTACAACTACCTCTGCGTCACCCGCAAGGCACTTACGGACTACAAGGTGAAGGACGGCGCGAAGACCGTCACCGTCTATGACTGCAAGAGACGCCCCATAGAGCTGCAGGAGGTCGGGGCAGACGGAGGGGACTACTACCTGAGGGTGAAGTCTCCGGCGAAGGCGCTGAAGGAGCAGTCGATGAGCCGCAGCTTCCGCAAGCGCTTCGAGGACGGCATGGAGACCGTCGCCGCCTCGCTCACGAAGAAGGGCGGCACGAAGAAGTACGAGGCCGTCCTGAAGCGCATCGCCAAGCTGGAGGGCAGGTATCCGTCAATTGCCCGATACTACAGCATATCCGTGGTGAAGGACGGGAAGAACAAAGCCACCTCCGTCACATGGACGGTGGAGGTGCCCGACGAGGAGGTGTTCGGCACCTACTTCCTCAGGACAAACGTCAGGACGCTCGACGAGAAGACCGCATGGGACTACTACAATCTTATACGTGAGATAGAGTGCTCAAACCGACAGCTGAAGACCGACCTCAACCTGCGACCGATATACCATCAGAAGGATGACCGCTCTGATGCGCATCTCTTCCTGGGACTGCTGGCATACTGGATTGTCAACATCATACGGCACCAGCTGAAGAAGGAGAACGAGAAGCGCAAAGAGGCCGACCCAGACCCAAGAGCGGAATACCCCACGCCGTACTGGTCGGAAATCGTCGGCATCATGAAAAACCAGAAGGTGGTCAAGTCGGAGGCCATCAACACCTTAGGAGAAAAGGTTGACATGCTTATATGCAGCACGCCAACGGAGGAGGCTGCGGAAATCTACTCAATGTTGAACTACAAACCAATCCCATTCCGAAGAATAAAAATCCGTAGAACACAGCAGACATAGCGGAACCACGTAAACCGCTGATTAGCAAGAAATATCACCCAATAGGTGTCAAAGTCGGGTTAATCAAGCTATCGTCCCTGCCTTTTGTACAAGGCAAAATAATAGCTTATGCAACTTCTGGTCGCAGATTTGGCTGCAAAGGTAACAAATAAATGCCAAACAATGCTTAGATATAGGATTATTTTACTACTTTTGCACAAAAAAGCAAGAATAGCATGAAACAGATTAACGATTTGATGCCCCTGGCAACGTTTGAAGATCTGCGGGCGTTCTGTCAGGACTATGCCCGCAAAGATAAGAAGTTCAATAAAGAGCTGACTGAGTTCCTTAACGAACGGTTTATTGAGGACGAGGATTCTGCCGCAGACTTCATCGCCCGGTTAGAAGATGCTTTCGGTGAGGAGAGGAATATCGGCGACCGTTGGCACAGCTACTATGTGACGGACTGGGATGAGGTTTACAGCGTCTCGACAGATGTGCTGAAGGATGCACGGCGACTGTTGGACATGGGCAATGCCAGCGCAGCCCTGCAGATTGCCATGCGCATGTTTGAACTCACCGATGCAGAGGACCTGAACTATGTGGACGAAGATGACAGCGACTGGTGGCTTGCCGATACGCTTGAGAACTATGGCAAGCTACTGGTGGAGAGCATCGCTTCGGACAGCGTACCTCAGGAGGAGAAAGACGAGGTGATAGGCAAACTGAAAAAGATGGTGAAATCGGAAATTTGGAACTTCGGCTATTGCGATATGGGTCATTTGTTTCAGGAGGTCTCTGCTGCCTCGCAGTCTGACGATGCCATGCTGCGTCTGCTCGACGAAATGATGTCGAAACCAGGACTCTACGACAGCGACCATGCCGAATATGCCCTGCGAAAGATTGGGATTCTTGAGAGAAATGGACGGACAGATGAAGCCAAGAAAACCATCAAGCAGTATCTTTATTTGCCGGAAGTCAGGAAACGCGAGGTAGAGAAAGCCGTAGGACGAAAAGACTACGCGGAAGCTATCCGTCTCATCAAGGATGGACAGAAGATAGCGGTCGATAATAAGAGAAGTACCAGGGAATGGAAAGTACTTGAACTCGACGTTTACCGACGAACAAAAGACAAGGCGAAACAGATTGAACTGTGTCGTGAACTGTTTGTACTGGAAAGGGGGTCGATGGATTATTATCACGAGTTGAAGAAGCTGATTGACGCGAAAGAATGGAAAGCCTTCCTCTCAAAACTATTGAGCGAGACCGATATGCATGCATGGTTTAGTTCCAGCATCGAGGCAGACATCTACGTCGAGGAGCAAGACTCAGAACGGCTGTTCGCCCTGCTTATGGATGCCAATCACCATACGTTGGACATGTTCGACAAGTATGCCCATTACCTGAAGTCAACTCACTCCGATGAACTCATCGCCGAGTATATGAACATGGTGAAAGACTATGCCTCACGAAACATGGGTGCGAAACACTATTGCCGTATACGTCAGGCAATGGAAGCCATACTGAAACTGAATAACGGGAAAGTTGCCGCCCATCAGTTGGCCGAGCATTTCCGTGATGTCTATCGTCGCCGCACGTCGCTCATGACCGAGATCAGTAAGTTTTGATGTCTCCCGAGAATAGCAGGTTGTCTCTCCGTCAAGAAGGCTTATCCTAACGAGGCCGAGGAACTTCATTCCCGAACAAGCTCGCCTACTCGCCTTTCGCCGAGGCCCAGAAGGGAGTAACCACTTAGCGATCACTTTTTCTTAATCTTAGTTAAGGAGTTGGTAATGTGAAAATAAATCTGTATTTTTGTAGCCAAATAATAGCGGGCGACATCGAGCTGCCGCTGACGAGCTGCATAAAAAGTGAACGAAATAGGAAGATACTGATATGAAGATATGTAAAGAAAGCTATGTCCGCCGCAGGGCGCAGCTGAAGAAGGACGTGGGCTCGGGCCTGCTACTGTTCCTGGGCAACGACGAGGTGGGCATGAACTATGCTGATAATACCTACCGGTTTCGTCAGGATTCGACGATGCTTTATTTCTTCGGACTTGATTTTCCAGGCATTGCTGCGATTATAGATATCGATGAAGACCGTGAGATTGTCTTTGGCAACGACCTGACCATTGATGACATCGTATGGACGGGGCCTATGCCTTCGCTCAAGGAACGATGCGAGCCAGTGGGCATCACCGATGTCCGTCCTATGAGCGAACTGGCAAGAATGGTTAATGGTAAAAACGTCCACTTTCTGCCTCCCTATCGTGGAGACCATCGCGTGTGGCTATGGGAACTGTTGGGTGTGGAACCTGCTGCCCAGACGGCAAAAGCCTCTGTGGCATTCATCAAATCGATCGTGAAACAGCGCAACTATAAGGATGCGGAAGAGATACGGCTGATAGAGGAAAGTGTAGACCTAAGCACGGAGATGCACCTCGCAGCCTATCGCACGGTGCGGCCAGGCATCCATGAGAGCGAGGTTGCGGCAGCCGTCGAGGAGGTGGCCTGCCGACATGGCAACTCGCTGGCCTTCCCCACCATCGCCACCGTCCAGGGACAGGTGCTGCACAACCACGGGTTCATCCACGACCTGAAGGAGGGCGACATTTTCCTGCTCGATGCCGGCGCTGAGACGAAGCACCACTATGCCGGCGATTTATCATCGTCGATGCCCGTAGGCGAGAAGTTCACCACTCGCCAGGCCGAGATCTATACGATTCATCTGCGCAGTTTCCATGCTGCAGTAGATAAATTGCAGTTAGGCACACCTTTCCGTGATGCCCACATCGCTGCCGCTACCGAGATAGCACGCGGCATGAAGGAGTTAGGGCTGATGAGGGGAGATCCTGTAGAGGCCGCCGAATGCGGGGCGTACGCACTTTTCTTCCCTTACGGACTCGGACACATGGTGGGGCTCGATGTTCATGACATGGAGAATCTCGGCGAGCAGTTTGTGGGGTATGCAGAGGGACAGGTTAAGAGCAAGCAGTTCGGCTTCAAGTCGCTGCGCCTGGCGCGTCCGTTGGAGAAAGGTTTTGTGTTCACCGTCGAACCGGGTATTTACTTCATACCCGAGCTGATAGACAAATGGGAGGCCGAGGGACAGTTCCGCGACTTTATCTGTTACGACAAACTGGAACCCTGGCGCGACTTCACGGGTTTGAGAAATGAGTTGAATTACATGATGACCGACAATGGTGCCCGGCTCTTGGGAACCATCAAGAAACCGATGACCATCGAAGAAGTATACAAAGCCAAAATCGGAGAAAAATAAAAATCAACATGACATACTCCATCAAATATCCAGAGAACCTGGGCGGCATGAACGAGCGCATCAGGAGGTTAAGACAACAGAATATGGACACGCCCACGACGCTGTCGATAGAGCGAGCCCTGATAGAGACAGAGTTCTATAAGCAGTATTACGGTACGATGCCGACAGCTGTGCTTCGAGCCCGAAACTTCTATGAGATCTGTAAGAAGAAAACACTCTATATCGGCGATGATGAGTTGATAGTGGCAGAACGCGGACCTGTGCCCAAAGCGGTGCCGACATTCCCGGAACTTACTTGTCACTCGGTGGAAGACCTCCACACCCTCGACACCCGCGAACTGCAGAGCTATCATATCTCGCAGCAGGATATCGACACATACGAGCGTGAGGTGATTCCCTACTGGAAGGGCAAGACCCAGCGTGAACGTATTTTCAACCACGTGTCGAAAGAGTGGGAAGAGGCCTATCATGCAGGTGTGTTCACGGAGTTTATGGAACAGCGTGCAGCCGGACATACGGCGATGGACGGAAAGATGTATCATGAGGGTCTGCTCGACGTGAAGGCCCGCATAGAGAAAAAGATTGCCGAACTTGATTACATCTACGACCCGGAGGCTACGGACAAGCAGCAGGAGCTGGAGGCGATGGCCATCTCGTGCGATGCAGCTATTCTGTTTGCTGAGCGCCATGCTGAACTCGCTGAAAAATTGAAAAATGAAAAAATTAAAGAATTAAAAGAGAAAGGTGAAAAGTCTGAGGCCGACGAGCAGCGCATACGGGAGTTGGAGAAAATTGCCGATGTCTGCCGATGGGTGCCAGCCCATGCACCTCGTGACCTCTGGGAGGCGATACAGATGTACTGGTTCGTGCATTTAGGTACGGTCACAGAGCTCAACGGCTGGGACTCGATGAACCCAGGCCATATAGACCAGCACCTTTGGCCGTTCTACCAGAAAGGCATAGAGGAAGGCACGCTCACGCGCGAGCAGGCCAAGGAACTGCTTTGCTGTCTGTGGATCAAGTTCAACAACCAGCCTGCGCCTCCTAAAGTGGGCGTGACGGCTCTCGAAAGCGGTACCTACAACGACTTCACCAATATCAATATAGGCGGTGTGGATCACGATGGCAGGAGCGCAGTCAACGAACTGTCGTATATCATCCTCGAGATTCAGGAGGAGCTTCACGAACTGCAGCCCGGCCTTTCGATTCATATCGCAAAGAATACACCCGATGAGTTCCTGCTTGAAGGCATCAAGGTGATTCGTCAGGGGCATGGCTACCCCTCTATCTTCAATCCCGACACGTATGTCCAGGAGATGGTTCGTGCAGGAAAATCGCTCGAGGATGCCCGTGAAGGAGGCTGTTCGGGGTGCATTGAGGTGGGTGCCTTCGGTAAGGAGGCCTATCTGCTGACGGGGTATCTGAACACGCCGAAGATTCTGGAGATAACACTCAATAACGGCGTGGATCCTGAGACAGGCAGGCAGCTGAGCCTAAAGACAGGCGATCCACGCAGCTTCAAGACCTACGAAGAGCTCTACGAGGCATGGCACCGGCAGATGGTGCACTTCGTCAACTTGAAACTATCGGTGAATAACTATATAGAGCGGATGTTCTCACTCTACGCTCCGGCTACGTTCCTGAGTCTCTATATTGACGATTGTATAGAGAAGGGCAAGGACTACTACAGCGGTGGCGCACGATATAACACCACCTATATTCAGTGTACGGGTCTGGGCACCATCACAGACTGCCTGACAACGCTGAAGAAGCACGTCTTCGAAGACCATCGCTACTCGATGGATGAGATTCTCCAGGCAGTAGGCAAGAACTGGGAGGGCGAAGAGAAAATGCGGCAATATATACGCAACCACACGCCGTTCTTCGGCAACGATGATGAATATGCAGACACCATCGCCGTGCAGGTATATAATGACCTGGTGAAGGCTATAGAAGGCCGTCCCAACACCCGTGGCGGCAAGACGCAGCTGAACATGCTCTCTACGACCTGCCATAACTACTTCGGACAGGTATGTGGGGCAACGCCCAACGGTCGCTTTGCCCACTTTGCCATCAGCGACGGCACCTCTCCGGCTCACGGATCAGACAGTCATGGACCTACGGCCGTGATTAAGTCATTGGGCAAACTGGACCAGACCAAGAGTGGAGGTACGTTGTTGAATGTGCGTTTCGTTCCCAGTCTGCTGAAGCGGGAGGAAGATCAGAAGAAACTGGCCTCGCTCATCCGCAGCTACTTCAAGATGGGCGGCCATCATATCCAGTTCAACATCATCGATACCGCCACGCTTCACGACGCGCAGCAGCATCCGGAGGAATACCGCGACCTGCTGGTACGAGTGGCTGGCTACTCCGACTACTTCAACGACATGACGGAGCAGTTGCAGAACGAGATCATCGCAAGAACGGAGAACATTGAAATGTGATGTTTATAGTTTACAGATGATTACTTCAGAGGCGTTGATATTCGATATAAAGAGGTATGCCATCAACGACGGGCCAGGCATACGGACAACCATCTTCATGAAGGGATGTCCGCTGCGCTGTGTGTGGTGTCATAACCCCGAGAGCTGGACGCCCCAGCCTCAGTTACTCTACAAGAAGAGCAAGTGCATAGGCTGCCAGACATGTGTCAGCATCTGTCAGCAGCAACTGCTTCGCCTTACACCAGACGGCATCGCTATGGAGCATCCCTGCTCCGTATGCCAGCGATGCACCGAAGAGTGTCCCACCACCGCTTTGGAGATGTGCGGCAAGGCATGGACGATGGAAGCCCTAATGGCAGAGATAGAAAAGGAGCGCACCGTGATGGAAGACAGCGGGGGAGGCGTAACCCTTTGTGGGGGAGAGCCCCTCATGCATCCTGCCTATACACTGCAGCTGTTGAAGGAACTGGGGCGTCGCGGACTGCACCGCACGGTTGACACCTCGCTCTATGCATCGCAAGAGGTGGTGGAAAAGGTGGCCGGGGAATGCGAACTGATCCTCGCAGACCTGAAGATCATGGACTCAGACATGCACCGGCAATATACGGGTGTGGGAAACGACATCATCCTTCAGAACATCCGTCTGCTGGCAGAGAATGGACACCCTTTCCTCATCCGCATTCCCCTCATCGAAGGTATCAATGCCGACGAACAGAACATCGATGCCACAGGCAGATTCCTGGCAACACTCCGCCCGTCTGTCACCGTACACCTCCTACCCTACCACGATGTGGGCAAGGATAAGCATCGTCGCATGTTACCCCCTTCTGCCTACAATCCGCAACACTATCCCATGTCATCGCCTGCAGACGAGACCCTCGACCGTTGCACCCGGCAACTGGAAGCCTATGGGCTGAAGGTCATCATTGGAGGCTAAGCAAATAACCACGATATTTGTGCGTGGTGTGTTCTGGGATATTACAAGCTTTTTTCGTAACTTTGGCTTTGCCGAAGTTACTTGCACTCAGAAAAGCTCAAAACTATTTGGCTTTTCCTTCGTTTTTTCGTAACTTTGCCATCAGAGATGGCGAAATTACTCCGTCTCGGAAAAAAAAGAAACAAGTTTCTTTGTTTTGCACTCGACTTTTCGTAACTTTGCAAATAAAAAAGCTCAAAGCAGATGAAAAAAAGCCTGTTCCTATTGCTCACCGCCATCATGATGCTGCCATACGAGACTCATGCCCAGTCGGTGAACCCCACAGCTTACTACACCGACGAGAAAGGAGAGTCACTGGAAGGCACAAGCATCGATGACGGTCAAGCTCCGCTAAGCATCACCTTCCGATCTAATCCGTCCGGCATGGACGAATGGACGCCCACTTACGAATGGCACTTCCGCAAGCTCGAGAGCGAAAGCGGCACTCGCGAACTACTCGTACGCTATGAAGAGGACACACAATACACCTTCAACGAATCGGGTACCTTTCACATTGTGCAGAAAACCATTCTGAATAAAGGCAACGAAATCGCCGAACTCGACTCCGTCACCCTGATCGTGACCATCTCGGAGAGTAGACTGGAGTTTCCCAATGCCTTCTCGCCTAATGATGACGGCATTAACGACATCTATGGCGCCATAGGTGTGAACGAAGACAACAGCACCGCACACTATAAGAGCATCGTGGAGTTTCATGCCTACATCTTCAACCGTTGGGGGCAGAAGCTATTCGAATGGACCGACGTAAGCAAAGGCTGGGACGGTAAATACAACGGCAAGCCAGTGAAGGAGGGGGTCTACTTTGTACTGGTGAAGGCCAAGGGGGCTGACGGAAGAAAATACAACATCCGCAAGGATGTCAACCTGCTCAGGGCTAAAGATGGCAGGAGCACGACCACAACGGGCGAATAACTCACGCAGCAAACCACATGAAAGAAGAAAGCAAGATTCAAGTCTTCGGGGCCAGGGTACACAACCTGAAGAACATCGACGTTGACATTCCACGCCATTCGCTCACAGTCATCACCGGACTGAGCGGCAGCGGGAAGTCATCGCTGGCCTTCGACACTATCTTCGCCGAGGGACAACGCCGCTACATCGAGACCTTTTCGGCATACGCGCGCAACTTCTTGGGCGGCATGGAACGCCCCGACGTGGACAAGATTACCGGACTGAGCCCCGTAATCAGCATTGAACAGAAGACCACTAACAAGAATCCCCGCTCCACGGTGGGCACAACCACCGAGATTTACGACTACTTGCGCCTGCTCTTTGCTCGTGCCGGCAAGGCCTACAGCTATGCCACAGGCGAACCCATGAAGAAGTACACGGAAGAGAAGGTCGTGGAAATGGTGCAGCACGACTTTGCCGGCAAGAAAATATTCATTCTCGCCCCACTGGTTCGTAGTCGCAAAGGCCACTATCGCGAACTTTTCGAGGCCATGCGGCGCAAGGGCTACCTGAACATACGTATTGACGGCGAGATAGTAGAGATTGTCCGCGGCATGAAGGTAGACCGATACAAGAACCACAACATTGAAGTGGTCATTGACAAACTGAGCCTGCCACCTGCCTCCAACCATACCGACGGAGGGGGCGACGAACGCCTCAAGAAATCGGTCGCCATTGCCATGAAGCAAGGCGAAGGTCTCATCATGATTCTGGACAAGGAAACTGGTGTGCTGAAGCACTTCTCGAAGCGCCTCATGTGCCCCACCACCGGCATCAGCTATAGCGACCCTGCACCCAACAACTTTTCGTTCAACTCCCCACAAGGTGCTTGCCCACGCTGCAAAGGCCTGGGAAAGGTCAACATGATTGACCTGAGCAAGGTCATCCCTAACAGCGAAATAAGCATCCACGACGGTGCAATCGTTCCTTTAGGGAAATACAAGAACACACTGGTATTCTGGCAGATAGAATCCATACTGAAAAAACACGACTGCACACTGAAGTCGCCAGTCAACGAGATTCCTGAGGAAGCCATGAACGAGATATTCTATGGCTTGCTTGAAAATGTTCGCATTGACAAGGAGCTTGTCCACACCTCGAGCGACTACTTCGTGGCCTTCGACGGCATCATTAAATACCTGCGCGATCTGATGGACCATGACGAGACAGCAGCAGGACAGAAATGGGCCGACCAGTTCATGGAGGAGTGCCTGTGTCCTGAATGCAAAGGCCAACGTCTGAACCGGGAAGCTCTGAGCTACAGAATCTGGAACAAGAACATTGCCGAACTGTCGACCATGGACATCAGCCAACTGCGCGAATGGTTGGACAGTCTGGAGTGTAATACGGAGAAAGAAGAGAAACTGGACAGCCAACAACGGCAGATTGCTGCTGAGATTCTGAAGGAAATACGCACCCGGCTGAACTTCCTCCTCGACGTGGGACTGGACTATCTGGCACTGGACCGCCCGGCATCCTCGCTCTCCGGCGGCGAAAGCCAACGCATCAGGCTGGCAACACAGATAGGATCGCAACTGGTAAACGTGCTCTATATCCTCGATGAGCCAAGCATAGGACTGCACCAGCGCGACAACCAGCGGCTGATACACTCGCTCAAGCAACTGCGCGACCTGGACAACACCGTCATCGTCGTGGAGCACGACCGCGACATGATGCTTGCAGCCGACTACATCGTGGACATTGGTCCCCGGGCCGGCCGCAAGGGAGGCGAGGTGGTCTTTCAGGGAACGCCTTCAGAGCTGCTGAAGAGCAACACGATGACGGCAAAGTATCTGAACGGAGAACTGATCGTGGAACGTGAACACCACGATGCCGCTCAACAGCACACGAGCACTGAGGAAGCAACCTCACAACCCTCAGCTTCCAATCATCACCTGAAATTATTCGGCTGCACAGGCAACAACCTGAAGCATGTTGATGTGGACTTTCCCTTAGGCAAGCTCATCGTCGTCACCGGTGTTTCCGGTTCCGGCAAGTCAACCCTCATCAACGAGACGCTTCAGCCCATCCTTTCGCAGCACTTCTACCGCTCGCTGAAGAAGCCCATGCCCTACGACAGCGTTGAAGGACTGGAAAATATTGACAAGGTGGTTAACGTGGACCAATCGCCGCTGGGGCGCACTCCACGATCGAATCCCGCCACTTATACCGGCGTCTTTTCCGACATTCGCTCGCTCTTCGTGGCACTTCCAGAGGCTAAAATACGTGGCTACAAACCCGGACGCTTCTCGTTCAATGTAAAAGGCGGACGATGCGAGGCCTGCGGAGGCAACGGCTACAAGACCATCGAGATGAACTTCCTGCCCGATATTCAGGTGCCCTGCGAAGAATGCCACGGCAAACGCTACAACCGCGAGACGCTGGAGGTGCGCTATAAAGGTAAGAGTATTGCCGACGTACTGGACATGACCATCAACCAGGCCGTGGAATTCTTCGAGAACGTGCCCGACATCTTGCGCAAAATCAAGACCATACAGGACGTCGGGCTGGGCTACATCAAACTGGGACAGCCCTCCACCACTCTTTCCGGCGGTGAGAGCCAGCGTGTAAAACTGGCTACGGAACTGTCGAAGAAAGACACCGGGCGCACCGTCTACATCCTGGACGAACCCACCACTGGCCTACATTTCGAAGACATACGCATATTGATGCAGGTTCTGCACAGACTTGTCAGCCGCGGCAACACAGTCATCGTCATTGAGCACAACCTGGACGTCATTTGCCAGGCAGACCACATCATCGACATAGGGCCGGAAGGCGGGCGATCCGGAGGCACCATCCTCTCTACCGGCACTCCCGAAGAGGTAGCAGAAAGTCAGCTGGGATACACCCCGCAGTTCCTAAAGGAAGAACTACAGCGCAGGAAGTGACATCATTGGTGCTGCGCAGGAAGTGACATCATGAATGCTGCATCGCAAAAAAAATCCCAGTCAGACTTGCTGACTGGGACTTCCCGTTTATATAAATAATGATTTGCTTTACAGCGATTACTCAGCTGCAGGAGTTTCTTCTTCCTGTGCGGGAGCCTCTTCCACTACGGGAGCGGCAACCTCTTCCTCCCCAACGGGAGCTGCAGCCTCCTCAGGCTGACCCTCGGCAACGACCTTCACGGGAATCTCAACCGTCACCTCCTTGTGGAAGTGAACCAGAGCCACATAGTCACCCACTTTCTTGATGTCGCGCATGGTAATAATCTTACGATCAACCTCATGACCCAGCTTGCTCAGCTCCTCAGCCACAGTGGCAACGTTGACAGAACCATAGAGCTGGCCCGTGGTACTAACCTTGGCAGCAATGCAGAGAGCCACACCCTCAAGAGCCTTTCCACGCTCCTCGGCAGCGGCCTTCTGAGCAGCCAACTTATGAGCCTGCTGCTTCAGGTTCTCGGCCAGAATCTTCTTAGCTGAGGGAGAAGCAATGACGCCCTTTCCCTGAGGAATCAGGTAGTTGCGGCCATAACCCGACTTCACATTCACGATATCGTTCTTAAATCCCAGACCGATAATATCTTCTTTCAGTATAATTTCCATTCTTGCGTCCTCCTTTAAGATTACTTCATCAAATCGGTTACGTAAGGCAGCAGTGCTATCTGGCGAGCACGCTTCACGGCCTGAGCCACACGGCGCTGATACTTCAGCGAGGTGCCGGTGATGCGGCGGGGCAGAATCTTACCCTGCTCGTTCAGGAACTTCTTCAGGAACTCAGGATCCTTGTAGTCAATGTACTTGATGCCACTCTTCTTGAAACGGCAATACTTCTTCTTCTTCGTGTCGATGGAAGGAGCGGTGAGATAACGAATTTCTGACTGTTCTGCCATGATTTAAGCCTCCTCTGATTTAGTTTGATACTTCTTGCGACGCTTCTCTGCATACTCAATGGCATACTTCTCGAGCTTCACGGTCTGGAAGCGAATCACTTTCTCGTCACGACGGAAAGCGGTCTCGAGCGTCTTAATAACTGCCGGCTCAGCCTTGAACTCGACGAGGAAATAGAATCCCGACGTCTTCTTCTCAATCTGGTAAGCCAGCTTCTTCAGTCCCCAGGCCTCTTCGTTCACAATCTCAGCGCCCTTATCGGTGAGCACTTTCTTGAACTTTTCGACCGTTTCCTTTGTCTGATCGTCAGACAAAACGGGAGTCAAAATGAAAACGGTTTCGTACTGATTCATACGTTTTTTAATGTTTATAAATGTTATTTTTGCAAATTGCGGGTGCAAAGGTACAAAATAATTGTGAATTAAGCATGATGAATGATGAATTATTTCTTACCTTTGCACCGAATTTAACATGTTTTTATGAAGTTTCTAAAGAACTACGGTGGAATTGTGCTGATTTTCATGGGGGTATTGATGCTTACCGTGCTCCATTTAGTGCACTTCACCTTCATCAACGCCCTGCTGATTGTTCCCCTGCTGATGATTATTGCCGGGGTGGTTTTCCATGTCTATCGGCAGAAGCGCCAAAGTGCCTATTGACAAGGACTAAAAGCCGTAGATTTCCTTCAATTTGTCGCCCAGTTTGCTGCCACGAAGGTCGATGGCCACGATTTTGCCTTGTCCGTCGATGAGGATACTGGCAGGTATGGAGCTGATACCATAGACGTCGGCTGCCGACGACTTCCAGCCTCCAAGGTCGGACAACTGAGGCCACGTCATGCCCAACTGGCCGACGGCACTCTTCCAGGCCTCGGCTTTCTGGTCGAAGGATATGCCGATGATCTCGAAGCCCTTCTCATGATACTTGGCATAGTTGGCCACCACATTAGGCATTTCCTGCCGGCAAGGGCCGCACCATGATGCCCAGAAGTCTATCATGACGTACTGGCCATGACCTATCCACTCACTCAACTTCCTGTCTTTGCCGTCAATGTCCTTGATTGTCATGTCGGTGAACATCTTGCCGGGAGCCCTTTTCTCCATCTTGGCCAGCATGGTGCGAGCCTTATCCATGGACGGATGCTGGTAGTAGGCGTTAGCGGGATTGCACACAGCCTTCAAGTCATCGTAATCCAGCATGTAGATGACGTCATCTATATAGAGTACAGGAATCAGGTTATCCGAATTCTCACGAACAATCTGCAGTTCCTTCGTCAGTTTCTTAGAATAGGCCTCCATAGCCTTTGGCCTGATCTCGTTGATCTTTTCAGGCGAGCTCTTAGCCTCGGCCTCAAACTGCGACAGCTGTTTGTCGTACTCGTCCAGTTCCTGCTGGTAGGCCTGCAGTTTGGCCTTCTGGTCGGCCGTAAGCTGCAGGTCGGTTTCCTGAGCGCATGCTCCCAGCGCAACAAAGGCTGAGAGCATGGCCATGACGAAAAACTTCTTCATACTTCTTCAGGAGTAATGAGTTTGTAGCCCTTGCCGTGGATGTTGATGATCTCTATCTGCGGGTCATCCTTCAGATGCTTGCGCAGCTTGGTAATATAGACGTCCATAGAGCGGGCGTTGAAGTAGTTGTCATCAATCCAAATGGTCTTCAGGGCGAAGTCACGCTGCAAGATCTCATTGGCATGCGAGCAAAGCAGAGCCAACAGTTCGTTCTCCTTCGTGGTGAGCTTGGTCTGTTTCTCGCCGATGACCAGCAGCTGTTTCTGCGTGTCGAAGGTGAAGTCGCCAATGTGATAGAGTGTACTCTCCTTATTCTTTTTCCCACGCACGCGGCGCAGGATGGCCTCAATACGGAATACGAGCTCCTCCATGGAGAAGGGCTTGGTGATATAGTCGTCGGCACCCAGCTTGAAGCCCTCGAGAATGTCCTCCTTCAGCGTCTTGGCCGTAAGGAAGATGATGGGTATTTCAGCATTGGCGGTACGGATTTCCTGTGCCAGTGTGAATCCATCTTTTTTGGGCATCATCACGTCGAGTACGCAGATGTCGAACTTTGTTTTCAGAAACGCCTTGAAACCCGCCTCGCCATCTGGGCAAAGCTCTGCCTCATAGCCTTTTGCGGCCAGATACTCACGCAACAGCATTCCGAGGTTCTCGTCATCCTCGCAAAGCAAAATTTTCAACTTGTCGTCCATAACTTTTCTTTTTTTGTAAAACTATAATAATAATGATTGTTCTATTAGACTGTTCAGTCCTCCTTCAACACGGGCAGCGAAATGATGAACTTGGTGCCTTTGCCCAATTCGCTCTCGCAGCGTATCTCGCCATCGTGCAGGTTGATGATTTTCTTCACGTAGGCCAGCCCCAGACCGAAACCCTTTACATCGTGGACGTTTCCGGTGTGCACCCGATAGAACTTGTCGAAGACCTTCTTCACGTTCTCCTTCTTGATGCCCAGACCGTCATCGGCAATCGAGAAGCACAGGTGCTCTCCCTCGTTCCATGTACGGATGTGGATATTGATGGGCTGGTCGGGCTTTCTATATTTCACCGCATTGTCCATCAGGTTGGTGATGGCATTCTGGAAATGCACCTCATCGACATAGATGGCCGAGTCGACAGCCTCTATTTCCGTATTGATCTTTCCTCCCGTGTGCTCCACACGCAGCGTAAAGGTTGACGCCACCTGCTCCAGCAGTTCGTTCAGGTCGAGTTCCTTTTTCTTGAACGAAGCATTCTTCCGGTCGAACATAGACATCTGCAGCACTTTCTCAACCAGGAACCTCAACCGCTTCGACTCGTCGTTGATCACTCCGCCCAAGTGTTTCTGCATCTGAGGACTTTTCGTCACGGAGTCATCGTTCAGCATCTGTGCAGCCAGAGAGATGGAGGATATGGGAGTCTTCAGCTCATGCGTCATGTTATTGATGAAATCGTTCTTAATCTCGGTATAGCGCTTCTGACGGAAGATAATCACAAGCGTGAAAAGGAACGTAATCAGCAACACCAGGGTAAACACCACTGCGGGAATCATGAAGCTGATGGATGAGAACACATAAGAGTTCATGTCGGGAAAGTGAATCTTCACCACGCCCATCTTCGACGAAGGGTCGTTGCGGAAAAGGGTCTGCGTGTAGCTGTACTCCTCGCCCTCCTCCGAGTAGTCCGGGCAGCGATACACCTCGCGGCCGTCGCTGGTTGAGACCGTGAAGTGATAGGGAATGTTGATGCCGTTGTTCAGCAATTGGATACGGATGTCCTGATCGAGCAGTTTGAAGTTCACGCGTTCCTTCAACGGCTTGTCGCTCGCAGTATAAAGGATATTGTAGACCACCTCATCGAGAAGTGCCTTCTGGTAGATATACCGGTTGCGAACAATCTCCTGCAGCGATTGAGCGGACAAGGTGCTCTTGTCTGTGCGCATAATCATGGCCTTTGGTATGGATGGCGGACGGGTGGCAAAGGTTTTCAGTTCAAAGGCTGAATAAACGGTGCCGTCGTCGGCAGCTACCGAGAACTGGTGGCTGTGCTGTATGGAGCCATCGAGACCGTCGACCATTACCGAGTCTTGCGTATAGGCACGACGCTCCACCTCGTTGACATCTTTCTCTAAATAGCGCAGCGTCTCGTTCATCTCCAGATTGCGAGAGGCTTGATAGAGACTGCGGTTGACACTCTCGTCAAACTGCTCTTTCTTCATTTTCGCCATTTCCTCTATATAGGACAGCTGAAGGAAAAGCAAGCCCAGGAACGAGAATCCCATCACCACGGCTATTGTCCATATTGTAGATTTCTTCATCTTCTATTCTTTGTCTTTTACAGATGCAAAGATAGAAGAATCGAGGCAATTGAAGAAATATTTAGTTAATTAATTCTGTTAATTTTAACAATATTAACCGTAACAAGTATTTTTAATTTCATATACACAATTAAAAAACAACACCAGATCAAATGAAATGATTATTCTGCAGCAGGGTAAAAGTAATAGAACCAGTATGATCCCCGGTATTTATTTGCTACCGCCCCCATTCGCTCCGAAGGCTGCTGGTATGTCCTTTCCAGTTCCTGCAGGTTGGCCCAGTCCTCGTCCATCACAGCATTCTTATACGCCACTGAGGGCATGGAACGCAGATGGGTATAAAGTGTCAACGCCTCGCGATAATGGCGCGGCAAAGCATTGCACACCGAATCGGTAAGCGTGTAATAATGCAGCAGATCGCTCACGAACGCATCAATGTCACGGTCAATGAGATGGCTGCAGAGCACATAATGGGCCACTGCCGGCGTAGCCAGCGTGTCCTGCTTCAGGACCTGTAGGAACCTGCCTGCATTCATCGTTGCCGACGGACGGGCTCCAAGATGACGCCATATGCTGTCGGCCGGCAGGAGAACCAGACGTGAGCCGCTCTTCACAGCAGGCAGCATGTCGGCACTGCTACCCGAAACAGGATAGCTGAAGAGTTGTTCACCAAGCTGGTTCTTCTTCGACAGGGCATAGATGCGGAGCATGGTCAGGCTGGCATCGGTCTCATTCGACCGCTGCCCCACCCTCAGGGCCTCATCATAATCGCCACTGCACAGAGCCACTTCGGCATGAGCTCGGAAATGGAACACGGCGTTGGTATTGCCGACTAAGGCAACCGCCATCATCATGACACACAACGTCAGCGCATTGATCCACATTCTGCGCGAGAACAATCCTGCCGAATCGCTATCGGCATCGACTGAGGATAGCTGCCTAGCCAACCAAAGCGCGACTCCCCATATTAATAATATAATAGGTATAGCTATCCACCATCCACCCATGGAGAAATGGCGGTCAATATCGGTATTCACATCGCTGATGACCATCAGGATGAGCATGGACGGAAGAAAGGTCAGCGCATGTGCACGCCGATACTGCCGGGTAACGATACCGACAAGCTGCTGCAACAAGAGCAACAAAGCCGTGATAAGCACCGCACCCACAAAACGGTGATAGTGGGTCATGCCATTGCTCAGCACATGCTGGGCAACGGCCAGTACATCTGCCTGGAACCAGTAGAGCCAGCAGAAAGAGAACAGACAGAAAAGAACAGCACACATCACCCTGACGGTGATGGTGCCATTCTTCTTTCCAAAATGGTGATTCTTCATCAATGAATAATCCTATGCAAAAGCCTGCGCCCGGCAAACTATCAGTTCTTCTTCAGTACCACGGCCGAACGTGCGGGCAGATAGAGCTTGAGCCACTCCTTGCGGTCCTTCACGTAGAGCGGATCATAGTTGGTGAAGTGAGTCAGCGAATCGTCTGCAAAACCGAAGCCGCCGAAGTCCTTTGAGTCGGTGTTGAGCACCACATCGTACGACCCTGTGGGCACAAGGAAGCCATAGTCGGTGAACGACTGTGTGGGCGAGAAGTTGAACACGAACACCAGATCGCCACGCATGAATGCCAGCACCTGGTCGCCATCATTGTGCCATATCTCCACCACGGGCTTGTTCTGGAAGTTGCGCACAGACTTAATGACCTTCAGCATGGCCTGGTCGAAGTCGCCCAGCCAGTGGTAGCACAGGTCTTTGTTGTCTACCAGATTCCACTGCCGGCGTGCATACTTGTAGCTCCAGCCGTTGCCCTCACGCGGGAAGTCAATCCACTCGGGATGACCAAACTCGTTGCCCATGAAGTTCAGGTAGCCGCCATTCATGGCTGCAGCCGTCACCAGACGAATCATCTTGTGCAGGGCGATGCCTCGCTCTGCCACGCCGTTGATGTCTTTCTTGGCAAAGTGCCAATACATGTCGGCGTCAATCAGCCGGAAGATGATGGTCTTGTCACCTACGAGTGCCTGGTCGTGGCTCTCGCAGTAGCTGATGGTCTTCTCGTCGGGGCGGCGATTCTTCACCTCCCAGAAAATGCTGCTGGGCTTCCAGTTCTCGTCGCTCTGCTCCTTGATGGTCTTAATCCAGTAGTCGGGAATGTTCATGGCCATGCGATAGTCGAAGCCGTAGCCACCGTCCTCATACTTGGCAGCCAAGCCGGGCATGCCCGACACTTCCTCGGCAATGGTAATAGCCTCAGGATTCACCTCGTGGATCAACTTGTTGGCCAGCGTAAGATAGCAGATGGCATTGTCGTCTTCATGGCCGTTGAAGTAGTCGCCATAGCCGCCGAAAGCCTCGCCCAGGCCATGGCTGTAGTAGAGCATGGAGGTGACGCCGTCGAAGCGGAAACCGTCGAAGTGGAACTCCTCGAGCCAGTATTTACAGTTCGATAGCAGGAAATGCAGCACGTCGTCCTTGCCGTAGTCGAAGCAGAGCGAGTCCCATGCCGGATGCTCGTGGCGGTCGCCCGGATAGAAGAACTGGTTAGGGTCGCCGCAGAGATTGCCCAAGCCCTCGACCTCGTTCTTCACAGCATGCGAGTGCACGATGTCCATGATTACGGCTATGCCCATTTTGTGGGCCTCGTCAATGAGCGCCTTCAGCTCCTCGGGGGTGCCGAAGCGGCTGCTCGGGGCAAAGAACGAAGACACGTGATAGCCGAACGAGCCATAATAGGGATGCTCCTGAATGGCCATGACCTGGATGCAGTTGTAGCCGTCCTTTGCCACACGGGGCAGCACGTTCGTGCGGAACTCTTCATACGTGCCCACCTTTTCAGCATCCTGTCCCATGCCCACATGGCACTCATAGATGAGCAGCGGGTTCTTCTTGGGCTTGAAGCCGGCCTTCTTCCATACGTATGGAACGGCAGGATTCCAGACCTGGGCAGAGAATATCTTCGTCTGATCATCCTGCACCACACGACGGCACCAGGCGGGAATGCGCTCGCCTTCACCGCCATTCCATTTCACCTTCATCTTGTAGAGCTGTCCGTGCTTCAGGTCCTTCTCCTTCAGCTTCAGCTCCCAGTTGCCGGTACCCTCAATGCGCTTGCACTTGTAGTGCTCGTCCTCCTTCCAGTCATTGAAATCGCCAATGAGATAGATTTCCGTAGCGTTGGGAGCCCACTCACGGAACACCCATCCACGCGTCTGCTTGTGCAGGCCGAAGTACAGATGGCCCGTGGCAAAATCGCTCAGCGTCTTCTTTCCGTTGCGTGTCAGCTGGTTCAACTTCCACACTGCATGGTCGTGACGACCACGAATGGCATCCTCGTATGGCTCCAGCCATCCGTCGTTCTGCACGAGGCCTATGTGCTTGGGGGCCTCAACTATTGGTTGCTTTTTTGTCCTTGGCATAACTATTATACTTTTACTTTGAATATTGCTTTCTTGATTTCAGGTGCCATCGTGATGCAGGGGGCATGGCCGTCCTGCGGGAAGAAAATAGCAAACATTCCGGGCTGGCACTCAATGAAGCTCTGGGCCATCCCCTCATATTTCGTGATGTCCTTTTCTGCATTATACTCGGCCTCGGGCAGGGCTCGCAGCGGAGTGTAACCATAAGTCTCAGCACCATCGAGCGGAATCTGGATGTCAATCATCTCAACATGTGTCTCGAGCACGGCAGCATCGGGAGTACGTCCTTTGGCTATGGCGATGTTGACGAAAAGGTCCTTACCCTTGATCAGGTGCTTTCCGGGCTCCAGGGCATTAAGATCATGGTCGCGGATAAAAGCCACGACATCCTTGAACAGCGGGTTCACATTCTCGTACTTGGCGAGGTTGTCGAGTGTGTCGATAATCATAATATACGTTATTTGGTTAGTGTTTGCTTGTCTGAGCTATCAATCCAACTTGCGATGGCCTTTCGAGTAGGTACCCGTTGCCACCACTTTCCCGTTACGGTCTTTCTCCACGAACCGGCCATCGCGTTTGCCGCCGACATAGTTGCCCTCAAAGCGCTTGCCGTCCTTGTCCTCTTCAATGGCAGCTCCGTTGCGCTGGCCATCCTTGAACATGGCCTTGAACTTCGAGCCGTCGCTCAGGTGGCCTATGCACTCGCCATTGGGCTGCCCGTTGCGGAATTGTCCTTCCACAACATCTCCCTGGCGTGTCGTCAGCTTGCCCTTTCCATTGGGCTTGTCATTGAACCACTGCCCCACGTAGGTGTTGCCGTTCTTCCAGACGAAGGTTCCCTGCCCGTGCTTGTCGCCCTCACGGAACTGTCCGCTATAGCGGTCGCCGTTGGCATAGTTGCAGTTGCCATAGCCCGTGCGTTCGCCTTGAACATAGTCGCCGTCATAGCAGTCGCCGTTCTGAAAGCGGTAGACGCCTTTGCCGTGCTGAACGTCGTTCTGCCACAGCCCCACATAGACGTCGCCGTCGGCATAGCGGTAGGTACCCTTGCCGTTGCGCTGGTTGTTCAGCCACTGGCCGTCGTAGGTCGAGCCGTCGCCCCAGGCATAGAACCCGCGGCCGCTCTTCTTGTCGTCCTTCCACTCTCCCTGATAGTAGGCACCGCTGGCAAAGGTGTACTTGCCCTTGCCTTCGCGCTTGTCCTGCCTCCATTCGCCGTCATATACGTCGCCATTGAAGTAGTACATCACGCCATGTCCTTGCTGCACGTCGCGATACCATAATCCCACATATTTATTATTATTAGAGAAATAGTATGTGCCCTTGCCATGCTGATGGTCCTGCATCCACTGGCCTTCGTATTTCTCGCCGTCGGCAAAGGTATAGACGCCATATCCCTGGCGCTTTCCGCGCACATATTCGCCTTCAAACCAGTCGCCATCCTTCCAAGTGGTCTTACCCTTTCCATGCGGCTTGCCAGCCGACATCTCTCCCTGATACTCTCCACCATCTTTTGTGACACACGAGCCCATCGTTATTTTCTGGGCAGACGCCAAGCCAGGCAAAGCAACGAATAAAAAAGATATAATATATTGTCGTAGAATCATTGTTTCTGGAATTTATTTGCCAAAATTACGAAAAAAAGCGGTATGAAGCAAGAAGATAGGACTTTTTAACGTATATTTGAAGGATATTTAGTATCTTTGCACACAAAAAAAGGAAAACAAGTATGAAGTTCATTGCAATTATTCCGGCGCGCTATGCCTCGACGCGCTTCCCCGGCAAGCCGCTGGCCATGCTGGGTCGTAAGACCGTTATCCAGCGAGTGTATGAACAAGTTGCCGGTGTGCTGTCAGCCGACAAGGCCCCGACAGCCGAAGTCCCTGTATGGGTGGCCACCGACGACGAGCGCATCCACGATGCCGTGGTGCAATTCGGAGGCAAGGCCGTGATGACGCGCACCGACCACCAAAGCGGCACCGACCGCATTGAGGAGGCTGCCGAACGCATCGGCACCGACGCCGACGTCATCATCAACGTGCAGGGCGACGAGCCCTTCATCCAGCGCTCGCAGATCGAGACGCTGATGCACCTCTTCACAGACGATCCCGGCACGCAGATTGGCACCATTGGCAAGCCCTTCGAGACGATGGAGGCCGTCCTGACCCCCAACTCGCCGAAGATTGTGACCGACGTACGGGGCTACGCACTCTACTTCAGCCGCTCGGCCATTCCCTTCATACGCGGCAAGGAGCAGGCAGCCTGGCTGGAACACTTCCCGTTCCTGAAACATCTGGGCCTCTATGCCTACCGGCGCGAGGTGCTGGCCGAGGTGACAAAGCTGCCACAGAGTCCGCTGGAACTGGCCGAGAGCCTTGAACAACTGCGCTGGCTGCAGAACGGCTACCGCATCAAGGTAGGCTTGACCCACGTAGAGACCGTGGGTATTGACACACCCGAAGACCTGGCCAGAGCCGAAGAGTTCCTACGCATGAATGCCTGAGCAAAACTGCGTCATCTTTCATTTTGCGGCAAAACGCAGGGCAATTTTGCGGCAAAACACCACGCATTTTGCGGCAAAATGCAACGCGATTTGCCGCAAAACGCAATGCGATTTGCCGCAAATCGCCACACAAAACCGCATTCATTCTGGCGCTAAGGCAGGGGTATTTTCTGCGAATGGCCACTTTTTTGGGGATAAACGCCTATTTTTTCAAAACAAAATTTGGTGATATTAAAATATTTGCCTACATTTGCACCCAAAATTAATAATAACTCTTAAAACCAAAAATTATTGCCTATCGAAAGAAATTTACTTCATAAAGATTAAAATAAAGCAATATGAAGCAATTTGAAGGTATGACCGACGAAGCGTTGGCCTTACTTTATGTAGAAGGTAATAATCGTGCGTTCGACGAATTGTTGGCACGCAATCAGCAGAATCTGTTTACCTACATCATGTTCGTGGTACGTGACCACAACATTGCCGACGACATCTTCCAGGAGACGTTTGTCAAGGTGATTGTGAAGCTGAAGAACGGCCAATATACCGACTCTGGCAAGTTCTCGTTCTGGCTGACACGCATAGCCCACAACGTCATCATGGACTGGTATCGTGCCCAGCGCAACGAGCATGTCGTGGAGCCCACGGCCGACAATGACCTAACCAACCTGAAAGGGGCCTCGGTCATGGACAGCTATCGCGAAAGCGAGCTGATCAACGAGCAGATTCTGCTTGATGTAAAGAAGATGATGAACAATCTGCCTGCTCCTCAGCGCGAAGTGGTCTACATGCGTTTCTACCAGCAGATGTCGTTCAAGGAAATTGCCGAGGTAACAGGCGTGAGCATCAACACCTCACTGGGACGCATGCGCTATGCCATCATTAACCTACGCCGCATGGCCAAGGAGCACAAAATAGAGCTGGCCCTGAATGAGCGGTGACCCGATGCCGCTGGGAATACGAGGTGTTCGCCAGCGGCACAGGGCCACAATACAAAGCGCCCGCCCAGCGGCACAGGGCTACTGTGCATTGGTCGTGATGGCCTTCAGCAGCCTCACAAGACTGGCCTCGTCCACCCAGCTGAAGTCCTTCTCACCAATGATGGTCTTGAACAACCGGCGTTGCTCCTTGTTCAGCAGACGCTGTATTTCCCGCTCATGCACCTTGATGATCTGGCCATTGTACAGATAGTAGAAGTGGTTGATGACAGGATAAGGCTGTTTTTCCTGTGGATTCAGGTCAATGGTCGAATATTGCACCTGGTCGGAAATGCTGATATACGACATGTTCACATTGTTCTTCAGCATCGTCTTGTAGGCCTCAACGTCAATCAAGGTGGCACAATACAGTTTGTTGGCCCCCACTGAGTCTACCAGGTATGCCAGCTCCTTGTTGATCTTGACATACTTGCGATCGTCGAAATCCACGCCTACGATATTGTCCATATTCGCCTCCATGGTGTTCGACCCGCTCTTGTATAGCAGCGAGGCGTCTTTCAAGAAAATGTTGAGCATGGAATTCTTCAGCGTCTTCCCGCTTGCCAGATGAATCAGGCCTGGCTTAAATTCCTTGTAAACAGTAAACGACTCCGTCTCACCCTGGGCAGCACCCCGAAGCGAGCATACGACAGACAAGGTCAGGATAGCAAGTACTTTCTTCATTGCCTATTGTTTATTGATACTTAAAAAGCCCACCGACAACGTTCGATGGGCTTCATTTGTTCTCTTGCGGTGCGTACGAGATTCGAACTCGTGACCTCCTGCGTGACAGGCAGGCATTCTAACCTACTGAACTAACGCACCTTCCTTTTTAGGAAGTAAAACCGACAGTCCGACGTGCGGTGCGTACGAGATTCGAACTCGTGACCTCCTGCGTGACAGGCAGGCATTCTAACCTACTGAACTAACGCACCAGTCTTGTTCTGTCGTTTGCGGGTGCAAAGGTACAAACTTTTTTAGAACTCAGCAAACACTTACGTAGAAATATTTTTA
>Ga0247611_10003207_pt1 | contig 24666 bp, 16 predicted proteins | sample 177DNAGHGhighgp2_FD_192422 | JGI IMG/M metagenome (GOLD analysis project Ga0247611, IMG submission 192422) | Sheep rumen microbial communities from Palmerston North, Manawatu-Wanganui, New Zealand - 1770 DNA GHGhigh gp2 | ecosystem: Host-associated > Mammals > Digestive system > Stomach > Rumen... | reverse complement strand
TGGTCACTCACGCCGCTGTGGAATGCGGTCAGGTGGTTTTTTGTCGTGATCTTTGCAGCATACGGCATCTATCGCGGCTATCGCGAGCTCAAGGGCGAGCACACTTACGGTATGCGCGTCTATGATGATAATGACCAGGAAAAATACTCCACTTATGACAAGGATCATTTAAATCAATAATGACAATGAAGACGAGATGTAATTTTAATCTGTGGGTGATTGCTGCACTGCTGCTCTCGCTGGCACTTGGATCATGTGGTGACCACCGTCCCAAGAGTACAAGCACACGCGGTCTGGCACGCATCATGTGTGACGAGTCTTTCCAGAGTGTTCTGGAGCAGGAGATCGCCGTGTTTGAGTATCAATACCCCGAGGCCAGCATCATGCCCGAGTACATCAATGAGCATGATGCACTCGATTCACTCTTCAACAATAAGGTTGACCTCATTATCATCTCTCATGACTTGACTGCCGAACAGAAGAAGAGCCTGAAGAAGATTGGCCGAGGCTATCGCAGCAAGATGATTGCCGTTGATGCCATCGCTGTCATCGTCAACAATCAGAATGATATCGATGAATTGTCAATGGATGACCTGCGTGACATCTTCACCGGTAAAGTGAAGCGATGGGGCGAAGTGTACCCGACCAAGCTCAAGAATGACACGATCAAGGTGATGTTTGACGGTTCAGGAACGGGCGTCGTGCATTACATGAAGGAGAAGTTCCTCAACGGAAAAGGCAATTTCGGACCTAACGTCTATGCCCGTGGCAACAGCCGTGATGTCTTCAAGGCTGTAGAAGAGTATAAAAATGTAATTGGATTTATCGGTGTCAGCTGGATTACCAGCGACCTCAAGTCTGCCGAAATCCCCATTGAGGAAAAGTATGAGGATCTCAAGAACAATAATGAGGTGAGCGTTATTGACTTCACTGATCGCATTAAGGTGATGCCCCTGCGTGGTGATGATCAGGTTCAGGGCGTCAAGCCCTATCAGGCTCACATCTACAGTGGTGACTATCCTCTCGTGCGTTCCATCTGGGCTATCGATGCTTCTTATAACGGGATGCTTGATCATGGATTTTATTCATTCTTGACGGGCGTCATCGGTCAGAAGATCATCCTCCAGACCGGCATCTTGCCTGCTGCAGAGCCTGTGCGCTATGTTGAGGTACAGTGATTTAGATGGTTGGCACGGAATTTGCAACATGAATAATCAAACAAAATGAACTTATAAATATCAACATTAAATTGTTACTACAATGAAAAGGAAATTCTTTTTTGCATCACTCATGTTGATGGGTGCATCCCTGGTAGCTAACGCACAAGGCTACAAGGACGGTATTGAGTACTACAAAGTTGACAAACTGGACAACGCCAAGGAGCTGCTTGAGCGCAACCTGAATTCGCCCAGCACCAACAAGGCCGAGGCTTTCTACTATCTGGGACAGATTGCACTGCACCAGGGCAAGATGAGCGAGGCAGCTGCCAACTTTGAAAAGGGTATTGCAGCCGATGCCATGAACCCTTACAACTATGTGGGTCAGGCAGCGATTGCACTCAAGAACGGCGGCGACGTCAAGGCTCTGATGGAGAAGGCTCGCAAGCTCATCAAGAAAGACCCCAAGCTGGAGATGGAAATCGCACGTGCTTACTACGACGCTAATCCCACCACCTATGCCAAGGAGATTGAAAAGTGCATCAAGAATGCTCGCAAGTGGAATGCTGATGATCCTGACAGCTACATCTTTGAAGCCGATACCAAGGCCGACAAGAAGGACTGGGGCAATGCCGCCGGTATCTATGAGCTGGCATTTGGCAAGGATCCTAACAACATTGAAGCCTATGTGAAGTATGCTAACACTTACTTCAACGTGAATCCCCAGATGGCTATCGAGCGTCTTGAAGAGCTGCAGGCCAAGGTTCCCAGCTCAGCACTGGTTCAGCGTGAACTGGCCGAGAAGTACTATGCCGACAACCTGGGTGCCAAGGCAGCCGAGCAGTATGGCAAGTACATCAAGAACCCCAACCACTTCGCCCAGGATGAGGTGCGCTATGTGCAGCTGCTCTTCTTCGGTGAGAAGTATCAGGAGTCCTATGATCTGGCCACCAGTCTGGTGAACAAGCTGAATCCTGCCGACAGCAAAGTCTTCTACATGAAGCGCATGCAGCTCTACAATCTGGTACAGCTCAAGAAGTGGGCCGAGGCCGTTGAAGCTGGCCGTTCATTCTTTGCCAATGCAGTTCCTCAAGGTTCCAACTATGAGGTGCGTGACTATACCGACTTCGGTCAGGCTCTGCAGACCGCCGGTTTCCCCGAGGAGGCTATCAATGCCTATAACAAGGCTATTGACCTGAATCCCAAGAACACCGACCTGATCCGCAACCTGGGTGACAGCTATGCCGATGCCGAGAACTTTGTCAAGGCAGCCGAGTACTATCAGCGCTTGGTTGACGATGGCAACCACAAGTCCAATGACCTCTTCACGCTGTCCAACTACTATCTGGGTGTTGCCAGCAGCGATGGCGTGGACGAAGCTGTCAAGGCTGATGCACTCTTCAAGTCCCAGAAGTATATTGACGAGGTGGACAAGCTGGTTCCCGGCAACGTGCAGATTGTGAACCAGAAGGCTAAGATCGCCAAGTTCCGTGAGGGCGACAACAACAACGGTGCAGCGCTTGCCGCTTATCAGGAGTTGTTGAGCATCCTCGACGCTAAGGAGAACAAGTCTGACTACACCCGCTACTACAAGTATGCTTACAATTACATGGCCACCTATTATTTCAACAAGGGTGACAAGGCAACTGCTAAGACCTACTACCAGAAGTGGCTGGAGAACGATCCTGAAAATGAGAGCTTGCGCAATTACGTCAATAGCTTGAAGTAAAAAGTCCAAGAACTCTATAACGAGCAAGCGGGCGGCTGGAATCACTCAGTCGCCCGCTTATTTTGTTTGTTCCGCGCTCGCCGTGCCGTCGTTCGTACATGTCGCTAAGTCGTTTTTGTCAAGTTTTTCATTTTAGATAATGTGGATATTGAAAAAAATCGTAATTTTGCACATTAATGTGTGTTCAAAAGGTATCTTGTTCTTTTTATTTGAAAGTATGAAACGTTTAATGCTTGCAATGATGCTTCTCGCGTTGACTGCCACGGGCTTGACGCTTGAAGCACAGAATACCGACAATGATTTCTATGACGCTTTCATCTCGGTTGATGATAATGTCAGTTTGACCCAGCTGCGTAATGCAGGGTTGAAAATCACATCGAGGTTTGATGGCATCCTCACGGCTGAAGTGCCCACCACTTACCAGCCCTATGACCTCAAATCCTTTGACGGAGTGCTGCATGTCTCCAAGGCAATCCCTATCTACACCTACTGTGATAGTGCCCGTTATTACTCTCGTGTTGATGCCGTCCATCAAGGTGAACGGTTGGAGATGCCATACGATGGCAGTGGCATTATTGTGGGCGTGATTGATTGCGGATTTGATTTCAACCACGTCAACTTCTGGGACAAGGAAGGTCACAATCGTGTCAAGGCTGTCTATTTACCGTTTGATGACTCAGGGAAAACGGTGATGGTCAACAGGATTGTGCTGCCGGGCACCTGCTTTGAGTCTGAAGAAAAGATCAAAGCATTGACGACCGATGATCCCGAGACCACACATGGTACCCAGACCGCCGGCATTGCAGCGGGTGGTTATGTCGGCAACAGTTGGTATGGCGTTGCTCCTGGAGCCGATATCGTGGCCTGTGGTATGCCCGAAGGGAAGTTGAACGATGTGCGTCTTGCCCACTGCATCAGCTATATCGATGATTATGCCACGCGTGTCGGTAAACCATACGTCATCAACATCAGCATGGGGTGCAATGTCGGTGCACATGATGGCACATCATTCCTCTCCACCGTGATCAAGCAATTATCGGGACCTGGACATTTATTTGTCGTTTCGGCAGGAAATGATGGTGATGCTCCAGTGTGCATCCACGAGTCGATGCCGACCAAGAATGATACTGTGACAGTTCTGTTGAGCCGATACATCTACGCCTCCAACCTTTCTGGGTGTGTAAATGCATGGAGTAGGGGTGGCAAACCCTTTAACTCCAAGTTGATCGTCATTGACTCAAGGACTGGCAATACATTGTACAAGTCTCGTGCACTCGGTACCACGACCACTGGCGTGAATGCCCACTTTGATGCCGAAACCGATGAACAGTTGGGCAAGTATTATAAGGGAACGGTTGACTTTTCGGGTACTATCGAGAGCAATGGTAATGGCTCCTCGCTCATTAACCTGGACATGACTCCTAAGGCACCCAACTATGTGTTGGGTGTTCAATACTATAGTCCGTCATCGACCGATCTTGCAATCTGGACCTCACAATATGCGCCATTCCATAGTTATGGCTTCCCCTGGGCGTCGTCAGGAACTTCTGTTGGCTCGATCAGTGATCTGGCAACAAGCGACAGCGTGATATCGGTGGGCTCCTATAACAGCAGGCAATATGTCCCCCTGCGTGACGGTAGCCTGTACTATCGTTTCAACAGCACGCCGTTTGAGATTTCCTACTATTCCTCCTACGGACCTGACGAGAATGGCATTTCTCGCCCCGATGTGTGCGCTCCGGGCAGTGTGATGATATCGTCGGCCAACAGGTATGACACGGGGGCTCACAACATCCAGTACTGGCAGCCTTCGGCTGTGGTGGATGGTGAGGAATACACTTATTGTCCTGATTTGGGAACATCGATGTCGGCTCCGGTGGTCACTGGCGCGATAGCCTTGTGGCTGCAGGCCAACCCAAACTTGAGCACTGCCGATGTGCGCGAGATTTTGCGCCATTGCAGTTACAAGGATGCTCAAGTGAGGAGTGGTAACCCGCAGCGATGGGGCAGTGGCAAGTTGGATGTCTATGCAGGAATGCGCTATGTGCTGAACATCGAGGACAAGAATGGTGATGTGAATGGTGATGGCGAGGTCAACGTGAGCGATATCAATGTCGTGATTGATATCATCCTCGGGGGTAAAACCGATAATGATACCAAGAGACGTGCCGACGTCAACAATGACGCTGAAGTCAGCCTGAGCGACATTAACATGCTTATTGACCTCATTTTGTCATAGTCTTGCGTGAAGTCCTGTGCTCTGATATTCTTGTCAATGCTGTTGCTCGCCATGGAGATGGGGGCGAGCAATCCATTGAGTGCTGCTTCCAAGCTGTCACTCTCTCGGCATGGGCGATTGTCAGGGCGTTGTGCGCCATCTGATGGCAAGGACCGAATTTTTCGGGCATTTATCAGTGTAGATGATTCGCAGGCAATCTCGAGATTGCGTCATCTCGGCGTCAAGGTGAATGCCGTGCTCGACGGTTTTATTGTTGCCGAAGTGCCTTCTCATTCCTTACATGAATTGACTGAACAATGCGGAGTGCGGCACATCTCTCTGGCCCAGCCATTACAGTTGTGTAATGATTCAGCCAGGTTCATGTCTAATGTCAATTCTCTCCATCAAGCAGTTGATCGTGTCGTGCCTCTCATGGGTGATGGCGTGATCGTCGGCGTTATTGACTCTGGTATCGATTTCAATCACATCAATCTGTGTGATCAATCAGGTCGTTCTCGCATCCGTGCTGTATATCTGCCAGAGGACAGTACGGGTCTTGCCCCCATCGTCAATGGTGACACCTTGCCTGGCAGCTGCTATGAGACACCCGACAAGATCGCGACTCTTACTACAGATTATGCCGAGTCGTCTCATGGTACGCATACCACGGGCACTGCTGCAGGTTCTTGCTTCGCCAACGGACTTCATGGCGTGGCGCCCGGGGCCGACATCGTGGTTTGTGGCATCCCCTCGCGGGAACTGACGGATGTGAATATAGCCAATGCCTTGATCTATATCTTTGATTATGCCGACAGGGTAGGGAAACCCTGTGTAATCAATATGAGTATCGGCAGTAATGAAGGTCCCAATGACGGCTCTTCCTTCCTGTGCAGGACCTTTGACTCCTTGACCGGACCCGGACGACTGTGTGTGCTCTCAGCTGGTAATGACGGTAATGCTCCGATCTGTTTCCATGCTTCCATCCAGGGCAAGGGTGACACGGTGACGACATTGTTGCGCAACCAGTGGGGCGGACTGCAACGTGAGGGATATGTGAGCATGTGGAGTGATGGAGCTCAGAATCATGCCACCAGACTCGTTGTAATAAATCGTGCTTCAGGCGTCTTGGAGTATGCATCACCGTTTTTCAGCAACTTGCCCGAGGACAGTGTTTTCACCCTCTCAAGCGATACCGATGCTGATTTTGCAGTATATTATGATGGAGAAGTGAAGTTTGCCAGTGCGCTCGAACCTCAATATGAAGCCGATGGCTCGTTATCGGCTCAGGGCAGGTTTCACTCCTATTGGATCTATGATGTGACTTCGGTCAAGTCTGGGCACCTGCTGGGCTTGCAGTATATTGCCGAACAGCCTGTCGCTCTATCAGGCTGGTGTACCAAGAATACCTATTTCTACACATTCGGACTTGACGGTGTGACCGGTGGGGCATCAGTTGGTTCTATCAGCGATTTGGCGACGACCGACAGTGTCATCTCGGTGGGCGCTTATTGTTCGCGCTCTTTCTATGAGTCCAGGACCGGCGAGACCATCAGTATCGCCAATTGTCATCCTGGTGAAATTGCCTATTTCTCTTCTTTCGGCCCTGATGAGCGTGGAGTCTCACGTCCCGACATCTGCGCCCCCGGAATGGCTCTGTTGTCTTCGGCCAGCCGTTTTGACACGCTTTCCAACCAGTCGTCATGGCCGTCGCCTGTCACGGTGAATGGTATTGAGTATCCCTATTACTCCAATGTGGGCACCTCCATGTCTGCACCTGTAGTCACTGGTGTCATTGCATTGATGTTGCAGGTCAACGGCAATCTGGGACCGGCAGATGTGCGTGACTATCTGTGTCGCAATGCGCTCGTTGACAGTGATGTGTTCACGGGTGATCCGCAACGATGGGGGAGTGGCAAGTTGGACGCTGCAGCGACGGTGGATGATGTGATAAAGCATACGCTGATTCCTGGAGATGTAAACAATGACCGAGAAGTCAACATCGCTGATGTGATGGCATTGATTGATATAATTCTCAACGGTGAGGGTGGTTGTGACGCTCTCATGCTGTTGAGAGCCGATGTCAACCATGACTCAGAGATACTCCTTGCCGACGTTAACAGTATTATTGACAAGATTTTAAGCAAACAGTAATTATGATAGATTATATTAAAGGCTCAATCGTTGAGCTCAATCCAGCCTATGCGGTAATCGACAATCATGGAATAGGTTACATGATGAATATTACGCTCACGACATTTGATGCCTTGTCCGGGGGGGAGCGTGACAACGACTCTCTTCTTTATGCCTATGAGGTGATCAGGGAAGATGCCCACACGCTATATGGATTTGCCTCAAAATCAGAGCGTGAGGCTTTCTTGTTGTTGATTTCGGTGTCAGGTGTTGGACCCAATACTGCACGCATGGTCCTCTCATCGATGAGCGTTGACGAGTTTTCTCAAGCCATTGCCGGCAACAATGTCGCTATGTTCAAGGCGGTGAAAGGTGTGGGAGGAAAAACGGCTCAAAGAATAATAGTTGACCTCAAGGATAAAATAAAACCCACTGGTGATACGTTATTACAAGAAAAGGGTCAAGCCGACGGCGAAGTATTTGATGAGGCACTCGCGGCACTTGTGATGCTGGGATTCTCGCAACAAGCTTCTAATAAGGTGCTTAAGTCACTCTTTGCCAAGAACCCGTCATTGTCTGTCGAGCTGGCTATCAAGCAGGCTCTCAAGATGATGTAGGGGGGTGAAACTGTATAGTGAGCCCTTGTAGATAAAAAGTTCATGTTGAAACGAAAAAAAATAGTATTAGCGATTATCATCGGCGCACTCATCGGATGGTGGGCCGGTAATGATACCGTGTTGGCGCAATATGTGACCAGCACATTACCTCCGCCTCCTCCGCCTCCCGATACAAGACCGTCGGTCCAGCAACAGAAGACGCCAGATCTGGATCTGCATTTCAAAGTCAAGCCAACGACTCCCCAAACCTATGACGAAGTGCAAGGAGTGGGTGAGTATGCCGCCGACCTGAAAGATCCTTCCAACATCACATCGGTTGTAGAGTATGATCCCGAGACCGGATGCTATGTTGTACACACCCGTCTGGGTGACAATGACATCATCACCCCCTACATCATGTCGTCTGATGAGTACAGCAATGCCGACTTCAGACGCTCGATGATGGAGTACTATCGCCAGAAGAATGCCGAGAGTGCCCAGAATAAGGAAACCGACCCGTTCAATTTCCTGGATATGCAGTTTGGCATGGGACCTCTTGAAACGATATTCGGTCCTGGTGGCTTGCAATTAAAGACCACGGGTTCGGTGGTCATCAACATGGGCGTGAAGAGTAATTCGACCGATAACCCGTCGTTGTCGGTTTCTCAGCGTCACAAGACTTACTTCGACTTTGACCAGAAGATTCAGGCTAACATCGCAGCCACGGTCGGAGACAAGATGAAGTTCAACATGTCTTACAATACCGGTGCGACATTTGACTTCGACAGCAAGAACCTCAAGCTCGCCTATGAAGGCAAGGAGGATGAAATCATCAAGAACATCGAGGCCGGTAACGTGAGCATGACCACAGGATCTTCATTGATTCACGGTAGTGCAGCCTTGTTTGGTATCAAGACCAAGCTGCAGTTCGGTAAACTGACGGCTACGGCCCTTGTCTCGCAGCAGAAGAGTGAGTCTCAGACGGTGAACAGCAAGGGCGGGTCCCAGACCACCGAGTTCAGCATCTCTGCCGACAAGTATGATCAGAACCGCAACTTCTTCCTTTCTCACTTCTTCAGAGATAACTATGACCGATGGTGTTCCAAGCTCCCGCATGTCACCTCAGGTGTACAGATCACTCGCATCGAAGTATGGGTCACCAACAAGCGAAACAACTTCAATGAGTCGCGCAACATCATGGCTTTCATGGATTTGGGTGAGGGTGAGGAACGCAACATCAGCAACCATCATTGGATTGGCGTAGCGGGATCTGTACCCCAGAATTCTTCTAACAATCTGCTTGATGAATTGGAATCCTACCCCAGCGCAAGGTACATGAGCAGCGTTTCGACTGCTTTACAGCCGTTGAAGGAGGCTTACGACTTCGAGGGTGGTAAGGACTATGAGAAAATCGAGAGTGCCCGATTGCTCAGTTCCTCGGAATATACCTTGAATTCCAGTCTGGGCTACATCATGCTCAAGACGGCTCTTGCCAGTGACGAGATTCTTGCCGTTGCCTATCAGTACACCTATAATGGCAAGCCCTATCAGGTGGGTGAGTTCTCGGGTGATTCTCACTCAACCGACGAGTCACTCTACGTCAAGATGTTGAAGGGTACGACTTCTTCTCCTTATTTCCCGATGTGGGACTTGGCAATGAAGAATGTCTATGCGCTTGGAGCTTACTCGATTCAGAAGGATAACTTCAAGTTGAACATTAAATATTTGAGCGATACCACCGGTAACGAGCTTACCTTTATCCCTGCTGGTGCCATTAAAGACACTACTTTGTTGCAGGTGATGAATCTTGACCGCTTGGACGCCAATCAGCAAACCAATATTGACGGCAAGTTTGACTTTTTACCGGGTTATACTGTTGAACCTTCTACCGGTAAGATTATTTTCCCGGTAGTAGAACCCTTCGGTGAACATCTTCGCAAGAAGATCAATGACGATGCCATCGCTGGAAATTACATCTACACCGAGCTGTATGACTCCACCTTGACTGTAGCTCAACAGTTCAGTGACAAGAACAAGTTTATCCTGTCTGGCGAATACCAGTCCAGTTCAGGCAATGTGATCAAGCTCAAGGGTACCAACATTGCGCATGGCTCTGTTGTCGTGACTGCTGGTGGTGTGACCCTGACCGAGAACAGTGACTATACTGTCGATTACACGATGGGTACTGTCACAATCATCAACCAGAGCATTATCGATGCCCGCACCCCCATCAGTGCATCCAGCGAGGACCAGTCAACATTCAACATGCAGCGAAAGACGCTATTGGGATTGGACCTTGATTATGCTTTCAACAAGAATTTCCACATCGGTGCAACGGTGATGCACTATGGTGAAAAAGCCATCGGTGACAAGTTGGGTATTGGTCAAGAACTGGTCAATAACACCATCTGGGGCATGAATATGTCCTATAATAGTCAGTTCATGTGGCTCACCAACTTGCTCAACAAGATTCCTACAGTCAATGCTGTTGCTCCTTCCAGCATTTCCTTCTTGGGTGAGTTCGCACAACTTGTGCCTCATCAAGCCCAGACAGGTTCTAATACCGGTAGCTCCTATATCGACGATTTTGAATCCACTCAGAATGGTATCGATATACGCACGCCCTATTCATGGTCGCTGGCTTCGACCCCATACGACCCGTCGGCCGACGCATTGTTCCCCGAGGCTGCATTGAACAATAATGTGGACTATGGCAAGAATCGTGCTTTGCTCTCATGGTACTATATTGATCGCCTCTTCACTCAGCGCAATTCATCTTACGCACCCGGTTACATCAAGAGTGACCTGGAAGAACTGTCCAATCCCTATTCGCGAGAAGTCGCATTCAGTGAGGTGTTCCCTGGACGTGAGCTCAACTATGGTGAGTCATCAGTTATCCAGACGCTGAACCTCTCTTATTATCCTAAAGAGCGTGGCCCCTATAACCTGGACGTTGACGGTTTTGATCCTGAGACAGGTGAAATGCTCTTCCCCGAGAAGCGCTGGGGCGGTATCATGCGCAAGATTGATAATACCAACTTTGAGCAATCCAACATCGAGTACATCCAGTTCTGGATGCTTGACCCCTTCATGAAGAAGGATGAACTGGGGAATGGAGACGGTGGCTATCTCTATTTCAACCTGGGTGAGGTGAGCGAGGATATTCTCAAAGACGGTCTCAAGAGTTATGAGAATGGCCTTCCCATTACCAATGACTCGTCCTATGTGACCACCACTGAATGGGGACGGGTATCGACCAAGACCTCGTTGACCTACGCCTTTGACAACACTAATGGTGCACGCATCCTGCAAGACGTTGGTCTTGATGGTCTGTCAACCGCTGATGAGTTCAGGCATCCGTCCTATGATAAGTTCGTTACGGCTTTGAAAGCAAAGCTGGAGCCCTATCCAACTACACTGGCCGCGATGCAGGAAGATCCCTTCTCGCCACTCAATGACCCGGCATCTGATAACTATGCCTTCTATCGACACAACTACTATGACACCAAGAGGTTTTTGATCAATGACCGTTACAAGCACTATAATGGCACCGACGGCAACTCTTTGTCACAGACCGATGCCTCAGATGGCCAATATCAGACTTCTCGCTCTACACCTGATGTCGAGGACATCAATCAGGACAATACGTTGAACGAGTATGAGCGTTATTTCCAGTATAGAATACATCTTCATCCCGACTCGATGCAAGTCGGTATGCATTGCATCACCGACAAGCATGTCGCCAATGTGCATACCCGTAATGGAGACACCCAGCAGGCTGCTTGGTACCAGTTTACCATACCCATTTCTAATTATCAGAAGAAAGTAGGTACCATCCAGGATTTCTCGACCATTCGTTTCATGCGTATGTTCATGACGGGATTCAAAGCAGAGACCCACCTGCGTTTCGCCTCGCTTGAACTGGTGCGTGGTGAGTGGCGCAACTACAAGTATAACCTCAACATGCGAGGTGAACATCCTGCCAATGGCTCCATCAGCATCAACACTGTGAACATTGAGGAGAACGCTTCCCGTGAACCTGTCAACTATGTACTGCCTCCCGGTGTGTCACGCATCATCGATAGCGGTTCTTCTCAGATCAGACAGCTCAACGAGCAGTCCATGCAGCTCACGGTTGATAACCTTGATGCAGGTGATGCACGTGGCGTGTACCGTAACACAGATCTGGACCTGCGCACCTACAAGCGATTGCAGATGTTTGTCCACAACGAGGCTACTATCAACAACGAGACCAACCTGCGCAACGGTGACATCTCGATGTTCATCCGCTTGGGTTCGGATGTGAAGAATAACTACTATGAGTATGAGATTCCCTTGTCGGTGACGCCGCCGGGTCATTATAGCACCAATAGCTCAACTGACCGTCTCACGGTGTGGCCCGATGATAACATGCTTGACATTGATCTCGATGTGCTGGTCAATGCCAAGAAGAACCGCAATAGAGACAAGATGGCTGGCGTATCGGGAGTGGGGTATGCTGAGCGATATCTGGACTTTGATGACGAGCATCCCAACAACAAGGTGTATGTGGTGGGTAATCCGTCATTGAGCAAGGTGCGCGTGATGCTCATTGGTGTGCGCAATAATTCTCCCTCGACCAAGAGTTGTGTCGTCTGGGTCGATGAGTTGCGTGTCACCGACTTTGATGCCGAGGGTGGCTGGGCTGCCAAGGCAACGATGACGCTCAACATGAGTGATATCGCAACAGTCAATATGGGATTCCACAAGGAGACTGAGGGCTTCGGTTCGGTGGATCAGAGTCTTACTGAACGCAGGATGGACAACTTCAACCAGTATAATATTGCTGTCCAGACCGATTTGGGACGCTTCATCCCCGAGAAAGTCAAGCTCCATGCACCCATCTACTATTCCTATAGTAATGAGAAGACTACGCCCAAGTATAATCCTCTTGATCAGGATGTTAAGTTGAGCGAAGCTATTGACGCCTGTGAAACCAAGCAGCAGAAGGACAGCGTCATGGCATATGCCGTTACTCAGCGCATTGCCAAGAACTTCTCTATTTCTGGACTCAAGTTTGACGTGAAGACGATGAAGAATCCCATGCCTTGGGATCCTGCTAACTTCTCGTTCAGCTATTCATTCAGCAAGCAGCACCTCAATGACCCTGATAACGTCTATGAGAACACCAACGACTATCGTGGGTCGATGCAGTACAGTTGGACACCATACGCCAAACCTTTCAAGCCGTTCAGTTACTTCATCAATGAGAAGAACAAGAACATGAAGTTCTTCCGTGATTGGGAGATTCACTACTTGCCCAACAATGTGGCTTTCGGTACCAATATCTCCAGGTACTACTATGAGCAACAGACCCGCAACGAGACTGGCTTGAATGTCGATATCCCTGTCTCTGTCAGCAAGAACTTCCTTTGGGATAGGCAATTTGCCCTCTCATGGAACTTTACCAAGTCGCTCTCGGTAACTTTCAACAGTAATACGACGGCTCACATCATGGAACCCATCGGACAGGTTAACCGCAAGCTGTTCCCAGAGGGACAACCTAATCCTGACGGTTTTGATTACCGTGACTGGCGCGACTCGGTGATGGCCTCGATCAGGGATTTGGGTAAGCCATGGGCCTATAACCAGACGTTCAATGTCAGCTACAAGGCTCCATTCAGCCAAATTCCTATCTTGAGCTGGATTAATGCCAGTGCTTCCTATAACTCGGTTTATCGTTGGGATCGAGGGACTGTGGTAGAAGACATTGAGTCAGGTAACACGATTGCCAATCAGACTACACGATCGCTCGATGGTCGTTTCAATCTGGAACAGTTCTATAATAAGATTCCTTACCTGAAAAAGGTTAATGATCGTTTCTCAAGCAAGAATTCCTCTCGCAAGAAACCGACCACCAAGAAGGAGAAACCTCGCAAGTTTAACAAGACGCTCAAGTTGAGTCCTGACTCGGCGATTGTTATCACTCACAAGTTGGGAACCAAGAATGTCAAGGTAACTGCCACGACGACCGACGACAAACCCTTCAAGATCGAATATAAGGTCAAGGATCGGGATAATGTGGAGATCAAGACGCTGGGAACCGATAATCTCAAGTTCACAGTTCTTGAGGTGAAGAAGGATGAGAGACACAACTTCTTTACCGAGGCTGCTCAATATGCAAGCCGTGTCGTGATGAGTGTGCGCAATGTGAATTTGCGTCTCAAGAACACCACTTCGCTCACGATACCGCAATTCACCCCCGAGATTGGTGATATCTTCGGTCAATCGACACACTACGATGTCATGGCTCCTGGCTTGGGATTTGCTTTCGGTTTTGCAGGGCAATCCTATATTAATGAAGCGCTCGATCGTGGATGGCTCAAGGGTGACACGACCCTGATCTCGCCGGCTATCTATGCCAAGACCAATGAGTTCAATCTTGAGGTTCAGCTCGAACCCATATCAGGACTCAAGATTACATTGACAGGTAACCGTACCGACAACAGGACGAACCAGATCCAGTTCATGTTCGATGACCCGATGACCGTCTATGGTGGTAGCTACACCAGGACTCACGTAGCGCTGGCTACTGCCTTCAAGGGTTTCAAGAACGATGAGAATTATACCAGCGAGACGTTCAACAAGTTCAGGGAGAATATCGATATTATTGCCGAGCGTTTGCAGCAGCAGTACATGGGAACAACCTATCCTGATAAGGGCTTCTTGAAGGATCAAAAATTGGGTGGTAAGACCTATAGCTTGGAGAATGGTGCCATCAATCGCTCAAGCAGTGATGTGCTCATTCCCGCTTTCATGGCAGCCTATTCTGGCAGGGATGCTTCAAAGGTTGATCTCAATCCCTTCCCTGGAATCAAATCCATCCTTCCCAACTGGCGTGTGACTTATGATGGCTTGATGCGCATCCCGTTCTTCAAGCGTCTGTTCAAGTCGTTCAACCTCAACCATGCCTATCAATGTACTTACTCTGTCGGCTCATTCAACTCCTATAACGACTGGGTGGCACTTGGTAATGACATTGGTTTTACTCAGGATGTGCGCACTAAGGGCGCAATCCCGTCATCACCTTATAACATCGCGTCGGTTTCGCTGACCGAGAAGTTTGCTCCTATCATCGGATTCTCTGCAACGTTCTTCAACGACATCTCGTTGAATATGCAATATGATAGCCAGCGCACATTGACCCTTAATTCGTCGGCAGGTCAGCTGGTGGAGGCTTCAAGCAAAGCATTCACCCTTGGCGGCAGTTACAAGATTGCCAACTTCAATCAGGTGTTGAAAATCAAGACCAAGCAGCAGAATGTGAACAATGACCTCACCTTCAATCTCAATGTGAAGATGTCGAACAACACTTCGCTGATACGCAAGTTTGAGAATAACACGGCCCAGGCAACCAACGGTACTCGCACTTGGAACGTCAATTTCACGGCCAACTATGTGATGAGCAAGCGCATCACGCTGGGAGCTTACTTTGATTATCAGTCTAACATGCCACTGGTTTCAACAAACTCTTATCCCACGACGAGCACCAACTATGGTTTGACCATCAACATGTCACTTGTGAGGTAAAAACGGTAGAAGGTATATCGTTATGATTCTCAGTCTCACAGTTTATACCGGAACGGCACTTGCCATGGCTTGGCTCGGTGCTCACGTGAGTCAGCGTGAGCACCGATTGAAAGCGGGTGGGGGAGTAAAGGCTGATTTGCCTTTCATTTCCTGGGAAATACTGGCGTCGATACTCATCTATGTTGCAGTCTCGTCCGTGAGGTGGCTCACGTCATGGGACTACAACATGTATTACAGCTACTTCGTCAGTATGCAGTCCCTGGGCGACTTCTCTCGTGAGAATTTTGAGCCAGGTTTTGCATTGATTACCAATGCGATGGCTCGTGCCGGCTGCCACTTCTCACTCTACTTTGCCTTCTGGGCTGTGGTACAGATCACGCTCCTCTATTACGCCATGAGGCATCGCAAGGTGCTGTTGCCCTGGCTGGCGTTATCCATCTTCATGGGACCGTATTACATCTTCTGGATGGGTTTTGTGCGTCAGTCTGTTGTCGAGTGCCTGTTCGTGCTCATGATAGAACTCATCGTCCGTCGCAAGTTCTGGTACTACCTGTTGCTTTCGATAGTGGCGATTAGCATTCACAAGATGTGTGTCTTGTTCATTCCGCTTTACTTTGTGCCCCTCATCCGCGTGCCCAAGGCAAGACTTTGGATGGCCTATGCGCTCATTGCCTTGTGCTTTGTCCTGGGTTCTTTCCCACAATGGATCCAGTGGATGTTTGACCGCATCGGTTCTATCGCCGATGTCTTGGGCTACGGCCACTACTACCGCCTGTTCATGAGCAACAATCTGGAGTATGCCTTCCGCATGGTAATGGGACCGACGCGCCTGTTCCCTCTCGCGACTTGTCTGCTCATCATCTGGTATTATCCCTCCATCAGGAAGATGTTCTCCACCGACAGGTATCTGCCGGCATTGTTCCGTTTCTCGGTCGTTTATATCGCTTACATCAACCTGTTTGCCAACACGACTCAATACTTGACTCGTCCGGGCGAATTGATGCGCAGTTGTTTTCTTGTGATGGTGTGCTTCCTGCTCCATTATCTGTGGAAGGAGCGCAAGTGGTTACCCTTAGCCGCTACTGCCTTCATCAACTTCTACTATGTCTATTACGAGATCATCAAGGCTTACCTCAATCCCAATAGCATCTATACGCCAGAGATGTACCACACCTTCCTCTTCTAACAGACAATCCTAACGTTTTTTCTCCAAAGGCAAAAAAATAGGCACGCTTTTTGCAAATGTGAATTTAATTGACCCAAGTGGGTTTGAGTTTGTAAATAATTGTGTATCTTTGCACCCGCAAAAAATTACAGGTATGAACATCTGGCATAACATCTTTTGTGTGATCACCTCGCCCAGATATGGCTGGGAGGTCATCAATGAGTCCAACATTCCAGTAGGAAAAGTGCTTCGCAGTGCCTATCTTCCCATGCTGGTCGTGTTGGCATTGTCGTGCTTTGTACCCATGATCTATGACAGCACCATCCCATTTGCCAAGTCATTGATGACCGGTATCGTGCTGTTCTCTACCTATTTTATCAGCTACTACATTATTATATATATATTGAGTAGCCTTTACCCTGAGTTGGTAAAGACCGAGGGGGCGCGGGCGAGGCTGAACGACTTCATCCTTTACAACCTGATCTTTCTGGTCCTGTTGCAGATCTTGAGCAAATGGCTCCCCAGTGATTTCACGCCCGTGCTGTTCCTGATGCTCTATCTGCCCTGGATGGCCTATCGGGGCACCGGCAACCTGTTCGTCAAGAAGGAGAAGGTGAACCGCTTTACTGTCATTTCCTCGGCATTGCTCCTGGGACTGCCCATCCTGCTGGAGTTCATCTTGGGCTTGTTTGTGATTTGAACATCAATACAATGTGACTATGGCATCCAACAACAACCACAATACGATCAATATCAAGAACCGCAAGGCGACGTTCGACTACGAGATTATCGAGACCTTTACCGCGGGCATCGTGCTCACCGGTACCGAGATCAAGTCCATCCGTCAAGGCAAGTGTGGCTTGACCGATACCTATTGCATGGTCATCAACGGTGAAATCTGGGTCAAGAGCATGTATATCGCCGAGTACAGCTACGGCTCCTACAATAACCACAGCACCCACCGTGACCGCAAGCTGCTCCTGAACCGCAAGGAAATACGCCGCATTGCCCGCGACACCCAGCAGCCTGGTATTGCCATTGTGCCCCTGCGCCTGTTCATCAATGAGCGTGGTCTTGCCAAGCTTGTCATCGCCTTGGGACGAGGCAAGCGTCAGTTCGACAAGCGTCAGTCCATCAAGGAGCGCGAGGACAAGCGTGCCATCGATCGCATGTTCAAGCACTGATCCTACCGGGTAGTAATTTGTATTACAACACAAGGTGCGTCACAGCAACGACAGTGGCGCACCTTGTGTTGTCTATCCTATAGGTAACGTGAGTTCGATGAAATACCATTTTAGTAGCCCCAGACAACCAGTAGAGACGCAAAATTTTGCGTCTCCAAGACCGTATTTGGTAATGTCTATCGCTGGGAGACGCAAAATATAACAAACAAATTGAGTATCAAGGATTTATTTCGTCGAACTCACGTTAGGTAAAAAATATCGTTTCCTTTTTTTAACCCTAATGCCCACGATTTCGCCAAGAACTATGATGCCCCTGAAAAAGAACAGTCAATAGCTGGGCAGATGCCACAACTATTGACTATTCTAAAGTATTATTGACTAAAGCCTAACAGCTAAAGCCTAATAGCTATTATCCCAGGAAGCCCAGGAGGACACCGGCGGCAACTGCCGAGCCGATCACGCCAGCCACGTTGGGACCCATGGCGTGCATGAGCAGGTAGTTGCTGGGATCTGCCTTCAGACCCTGGTCGTTGCTGATGCGGGCAGCCATGGGAACGGCCGATACACCAGCGTTGCCGATCAGCGGGTTCAACTTCTTGCTCTTGGGCAAGATGAGGTTGAAGATCTTCACGAACAGTACACCCGAGCAGGTGGCGATAATAAAGGCGCAGAATCCGAGGAAGAAGATGAAGATAGTCTCCTTGGTCAGGAACTGTGAAGCCTGGGTCGAAGCACCCACGGTCATACCCAGCAGGATGGTCACGATGTCGGTCATCGCGTTGCTGGCAGTGTGGGCCAGACGCTTGGTCACGCCACTCTCACGCAGCAGGTTGCCAAAGAACAGCATACCCAGCAGGGGAATAGCCGAGGGGACAACAAAGCAGGTGAGGATGAGACCGAAGATCGGGAAGATGATCTTCTCGAGCTGGCTCACCTTGCGGGCGGGCTTCATGCGCATCTTGCGCTCCTTCTCGGTCGTGAGCAGGCGCATGATGGGCGGCTGGATCACCGGCACGAGGGCCATGTAGCTGTAGGCACTCACGGCGATTGCACCCATCAGGTTGGGAGCCAGCTTGGACGACAGGAAGATAGCGGTGGGACCATCGGCACCGCCGATGATGGCGATAGCGCCAGCCTGGTCGGGCATGAATCCCAGTGCCAGGGCAATCATGTAAGCGCCGAAGATACCGAACTGTGCAGCAGCACCCACAAGCATCAGCTTAGGATTGGCCAACAGGGCACTGAAGTCGGTCATCGCACCGATTCCCAGGAAAATGAGAGGTGGATACCATCCGTTGCGGACACCTTGATACAAGATGTTCAGCACCGAACCCTCCTCATAGATGCCGATCTCGTTACCCGGCTGGAACGGAATGTTACCGATCAGGATACCGAAGCCGATGGGCACGAGCAGCATGGGCTCAAAATCATGCTTGATGGCGAGGTAGATAAAGAACAGACCCACCAAAATCATGATCAGGTTAGTGATGTCAAAGTTGTAGAATCCGGTAAAGTGCCAGAAATCCAACAACTTTGTGAACAGGAAATTGTCAAGCAGTACCATAATCAGGAGTCTCTTATTATCCGATTACCATGATTGTGTTGCCCTCGAGTACCGAATCCTCCTTCGATACCTCGATGCTCTTGACAGTACCGTCAACGCCGGCATGGATCTCGTTGCCCATCTTCATGGCTTCGAGGATGCAAACGACGTCGTCGGCCTTCACTTGTTGACCAACCTTGACAAAGATGTCCTTGATCACGCCGGGAAGCGGTGACTCAATGACGTGACCACCTGCGGCAGCGGGAGCGGCCTTGCGGGCGGGCTTGGGAGCGGCAGCAGGAGCATCGCTCACGGCTACGCGCTTCACGGCGGGAGCGGCCTTGGGCTGCTCGGGCAACTCAACGTCGTATGCCACACCGTTCAACTGGACGTGGGCAATGTTGCCCTCAATGTTATCGATGGCAACTGTGTACTCGTTACCATTGATCTTATATTTATATTCCTTCATGAGTGAATGATTTTTTTAATGGTGATTATTTTTTGATAACGGGTAATTCACGCATCAGACCAGACTTGCTGCTCCATGCCGAACCATCACGAGGAGCGAGCGTCAGTACGCCACTCTCTTGGTCGTGGGCATTGAGGTGCTGATACAAGGCAAAGCAGATGGCTGCCATCTTCTCTCCGTCCAGATTGCCACTGGAGGTGGGTACCGCTGTTGCGACGGGAGCAGATGCAGGCTTCTCATCTTCTTTCTGCAGCGTCTTGCTGGCAAAAATGCCGAAGAGCTTGAAGAGGATGTACAGCACGGCAAGGGCGCCAAACACTACCGTCATGGCCAACAGGGCAATCCAGTATCCGTGCGGGTCCTTGATGTGGAAGGCCTCGATGTTCTCGTTCACCTCGCGGATGTTGTAGTTACCCTTGGTGATCGCGGTCTCGATGGTCTTGCCGTCCTTGATGGTCCATTCGGTCTTGCCGTCGTCCAGGATGCTGGGCAGGCGGCCTTCGGCCTTGATAGCATAGGTTTCACCGGGCTTGAGCGTGGCGGGAACCGTCACGTCATCAACCAGGTCACCATTCACGTCATAGAGGGCGATATAATTGTCCTTGCCGGCAGTGAAGGTAAACGGCATGTGGAACGTGCCTGCCTTGGGGTCGCCGTCGGCTTCCATGACAAAGTGGGTGCGAGGTGCGATCTTGGTGTTGCGCTCGTCGCCTCGGGGAATCTCGTAGATGTCCGTGGGGCGTTCCTCACACAACTCAAGCAGCACCTGATTGGGCTTCTTGTTAGTGCCCTTGTTCTTATCGAAGACGTTCTGAATCTCCTCGCGGCTAAGCGTGGTGATGAACATCTTCTCGACGGCATTGGTGCCATAGGACGAGTTGTAGAACTCGACCCAGCCATTGCCGCCCGTGGTGTCCTGCTGAACCATCACCTCGTTGATGCGCACGTTCTTGCGGCCCTGGGCCAGCGTGGGCAGTGCGAGGATGGCGCACAGCAGCATTAGTGTCAATGCTCTTTTACTCATAACAGATTGCATTGATTACAGGGGGATATTGCCGTGCTTCTTGGCAGGGTTGGTCAACTTCTTGGTGCGCAGCACTTCCAGGGCGCGGATCACGCGGAAGCGGGTATTCCTGGGCTCGATCACGTCGTCGATGTAGCCATAGCGGGCTGCATTGTAAGGCGTACAGAAGAGGTTGTTGTACTCGTCCTCCTTCTCCTGGATAAACTTCTTGCCTTGCTCGAGCAGCTCCTTGGCCTTCTTCTCGTCGCCGGCAGCCTTGGCCTCCTCGGCCTGGGTCTTGAAGTTCTTGCTGTCCTTGGCATACAGGATCTCGGCAGCACCGGCAGCACCCATTACAGCGATCTCGGCGCTGGGCCATGCGTAGTTCAAATCACCGCGCAGCTGCTTGCAGCTCATCACGATGTGAGAGCCACCGTAGCTCTTGCGCAGGGTAACGGTAACCTTGGGAACGGTAGCTTCGCCATAGGCGTAGAGCAACTTGGCACCGTTCATGATCACGGCGTTGTACTCTTGACCAGTACCGGGCAGGAAGCCAGGAACGTCAACGAGGGTTACCAGAGGAATGTTGAAGGCGTCACAGAAGCGCACGAAGCGACCACCCTTCTTGGAAGCGTTCACGTCGAGAACACCTGCCATGCAGTTGGGCTGGTTGGCTACAACGCCGACTGACTGTCCATTGAAGCGTGCAAAGCCGACGATGATGTTCTTGGCAAAGTCCTTGTGTACCTCCAGGAACTCACCGTTATCGACGATGGCGCTGATGACCTGATACATGTCATAGGGGTCGTTAGCACTCTCGGGGATGATGTTGTTCAGGGCATCCTCCACGCGGTCGATGGGATCGGTGCACTCCACGCGGGGAGTCTCTTCCATGTTGTTGCTGGGCATGTAGCTCAACAGCTGGCGGATGATGGCGATGGCCTCTTCCTCAGTCTCGGCGGCAAAGTGTGCCACACCACTCTTGCTGGCGTGAACACTGGCACCACCCAGCTGCTCCTGGGTCACATTCTCGCCAGTCACGGTCTTAACGACCTTGGGACCGGTCAGGAACATGAAGGAGATACCCTTGGCCATGATGATGAAGTCGGTCAGGGCAGGGGAGTAAACGGCACCACCGGCACAGGGGCCGAGGATGGCACTGATCTGAGGAATGACACCCGATGCGTTGATGTTGCGCTGGAAAATCTCGGCATAGCCAGCCAGTGCATTGACGCTCTCCTGGATGCGGGCACCACCCGAGTCGTTCAGGCCGATGACAGGTGCACCCTGCTTCATGGCGAGGTCCATCACCTTACACATCTTGAGTGCCATGGTCTCACCCAGCGAACCGCCGATGACGGTAGCATCCTGGGCAAAGACGTAAACAAGGCGACCGCCGACGGTACCGAAACCGGTAACAACACCGTCGCCGTCATAGGTCTTCTTCTCCATGCCGAAGTTGGTGCAGCGATGTTGAACAAACATGTCCAGTTCCTCAAAGCTACCCTCGTCAAGGAGCATATTGATGCGCTCACGGGCAGTGAATTTGCCCTTCTCGTGCTGCTTGGCAATAGCCTTTTCGCCACCACCAAGGCGTGCTTTCTCGCGACGCTCGATCAGCTCTTGAATCTTATCAAGTTGTTTTCCCATTTTTTTTGTTGTATTCTATAAAATGCAAATTGTCAATAGCTAACAGCTAAAGGCTTATTCACAAGGTTTCTCGCAGAGTTCCAACAGGGCACCACAAGTGGTCTTGGGATGCAGGAAGGCGATGTTCAGGCCCTCAGCACCCTTGCGGGGCTGTGCGTCGATAACGCGGCCACCCTTCTCTTGTACTTCGTTCAGTGCGTTGGCAACACCGTCCTCAACGGCAAAGGCAACGTGCTGGATGCCACCACGGCCACCGTTCTTCTCGATGAATTTTGCGATAGCGCTCTCGGGGGCAGTAGCCTCAAGAAGCTCAATCTTGGTCTGACCCACCTGGAAGAAAGCGGTCTTAACCTTCTGGTCGGCTACCTCTTCAATAGCGAAGCACTTGAAACCCAACATGTTCTCATAGAAAGGAATTGCCTCCTCAAGAGAGGTGACGGCGATTCCCACGTGTTCGATGTGTGAAATCTTCATAACTTTCTGTTTTTTAGACAATTATTTAATAAAATTAAGTGAATTTTCAAAATAACGCACAAAATTACAAAAAATATATTTTATAGGATGTAGCAATATGCCGAAAACATTGACTAACTTTGCCGAAAATAACATTTTTTTAATATTGAAATCTTATGTTAGAAGCTTTTGTGGTACTCAGCGTCATATCAATAGTTTTGTTGGTCATGGCTGTACTTATCCTTATCGGCAAGGGTGATTCCTTGATTGCGGGTTATAACACGGCTTCTCGCGAAGCACAACAGGTGTATGACAAGCGTCGAGTGCGTGTCCTTGTGGGTGTGCTGCTCGTCATTGTAGCCACGGCTCTGCCGCTGTTTGGCATCTTGCTGGTGCTTGGTTTCAAGGAGGTTGTGCTGGTCGCACTTCCTGCAACTGCTTTTATTCTCGTTGCTGCCACTTTCACGACAGCCCATTTCTGGGCAAAAAAGAAAGACACAAGTGGCTCTTCTCACAAGAAATAATAGTACCTTTGCCATAGTTTTTTAGAATAAGCAATTATGGCAAGACATCGATTACACTATATCCCCAAGGGGGTACCCAATGAGTTTGACCGTCGCATTATGGACCTGGAACGTCGGGGTGCCATCGTCCCCTCACGTGAGTTGATCAAGACTCCTGAACAGATCGAGGGCATTCGCCGTGCGGGAGTTGTCAATACAGGTGTGCTCGACACGATCGAGCATGAAATCCATGCCGGCATGTCAACCCTGGAGATTGACAAGCTGTGCCGCGAGTACTGTGGCGATCATGGAGCGATACCTGCCTGCCTGGGGTATGGCGGGTTCCCGATGAGCGTCTGCACAAGCATCAACGAGGTGGTGTGCCACGGCATCCCCAAGGCTAAGGACATCCTCAAGGACGGTGATATAATTAATGTGGATTTCACCACCATCCTTGACGGATATTTTGCTGATGCCTCGCGCATGTTTATTATCGGTGAGACGACTCCAGCCAGGGAACGTCTTGTGCGCGTCACCAGGGAGTGTCTCGAAGTCGGTATCAAGGCGGCACGCCCGTGGTGTGACGTGAACGACATCGGCAGGGCTATCGAACCTTACGCCCATCAACATGGTTATGGTGTCGTTCGTGACTTGACTGGGCATGGCGTCGGGATGAAGTTTCATGAGGATCCCGAGGTGTGCCACTTCGCTCAGCGCAAGCGTGGCATGATTCTGGTGCCGGGTATGGTTTTCACCATTGAGCCCATGATCAACATGGGGACTTGGAAAGTCTTTATTGATGCTGATGACCCTTACGGATGGGAAGTGATCTCGGGAGACCTGCAACCCAGTGCGCAGTGGGAGCACACCTTTGTCATGACCGAGGATGGACCTGAAATCCTCACCCATTAGTGAAGGACGATCTGTTTGTAATGTAGTATAACAACCTTGCTTTTACAAAATGAACGACTTCAGACCCATGCGCCGCATCAGGCAGCAATTATCCCAAGACGAGTGTATTGACATCCTGTGCCATGCCACATCTGGCGTATTGGCAGTAATCGGTGATGGAGGTTATCCTTATGCAGTACCCTTGAGCCATGTCTATGCCGACGGAAAACTCTTTTTTCATTCTGCCCTGCAGGGTCACAAGGTAGATGCCATCCGTGGCGATTCACGTTGTTCCTTCTGCGTTATTGCACAGGACGAGGTGCATCCCGAAAACTTCACTACTCATTTCAAGAGTGTTATCGCCTTTGGGCAAATCCACGTCATTGACGACCAGGATGACCGCATG